>Ga0310697_10000434_pt1 | contig 58002 bp, 78 predicted proteins | sample 172DNAGHGlowgp2_FD_203883 | JGI IMG/M metagenome (GOLD analysis project Ga0310697, IMG submission 203883) | Sheep rumen microbial communities from Palmerston North, Manawatu-Wanganui, New Zealand - 1728 DNA GHGlow gp2 (v2) (version 2) | ecosystem: Host-associated > Mammals > Digestive system >...
GATGACCCGAATTTAGATTTGAATTATCTAAGGTTTAAGAATCATATTAAAGACGCACCGCCGGAAGAAGAATAAAACAATTTGAACCGTTATAATACGGTTCTTTTTTTTTTTTTTTTTTTTTTTGTATAACGAGGTGATCAATCAAAATGAACAATTCTTTCGGTTCCAGGTTGAAAAATGCCTGGAACGTTTTTATGAACCGTGATCCGACGTTAAACCGCAAAGACATAGGCGAGAGCTATTATTACCGTCCGGACAGACCTCGGTTCACCAGAGGCAACGAAAAGACTATCGTGACCTCAGTATATAACCGTATAGCAATAGATGTTTCCGCTGTGAACCTGATGCACGTTCGTCTCGACGAAAACAACCGCTTTCTTGAACCTATAGAATCGGGGCTAAACAATTGCCTGACTACCGAGGCAAATATCGACCAGACCGGACGAGCTTTTGTGCAGGATATTGTGATGTCTATGCTTGACGAAGGATGTGTTGCGGTTGTACCGGTTGATACAAAACCGGGTGGTGTGAGCGCAGATACAATTCTCACGATGCGAACCGCACAAATACTTGAATGGTACCCTGAACATATCCGAATACGTCTGTACAATGACCGCATAGGTCGTAAAGACGAAGTAATAATCGGCAAAGATAAAGCCGCTATAATCGAGAATCCTTTATTTGCGGTAATAAATGAGCCGAACTCGACTATGCAGCGTCTTATCCGAAAACTAAGTCTTCTTGATGCGATAGACGAACAAAGCAGTGCCGGCAAGCTCGACCTTATCATTCAGCTTCCATATATTATCAAGACCGAAGCGAGAAAAAGGCAGGCGGAGGAAAGGCGGCGCGATATTGTTGAGCAGCTTGCGGGTTCCAAGTATGGCATAGCGTACACTGACGGAACGGAGCGTATAACCCAGCTTAATCGTCCGCTGGAAAACAACCTTATGTCTCAGATAGAGTATCTGACAAATATGCTCTACAGCCAGCTCGGTATATCGCAGGCTATACTCGATGGCACCGCCGACGAAAAGACGATGCTGAACTATTACGACCGAACGATAGAGCCGATACTGTCAGCGATCTCTGAGGAAATGAAGCGAAAATTTCTGTCAAAGACTGCTCGTTCGCAATTGCAGTCTGTAGAGTTCTTCCGCGATCCGTTCAAGCTGGTTCCTGTATCGGATATTTCCGAGATAGCGGATAAGTTCACAAGAAACGAGATCATGACCTCAAATGAGATACGTCAGATAGTAGGCATGAAGCCCAGTGACGATCCTAATGCCGATATGCTCAGGAATAAGAATCTTAACATGGCAAGTGATGACCCGAGACTTCAGGAGGGTATGGAAAGCGATGAAGAGCTTGACATGGAAGAAACTGATGAGGAAGACCCCGAAACTGCCCTCGATGACCTTGATGCCCAGCTTGACGAGCTTGAAGCTTTGCTCAACGATGAAGAAGTCGAGCATAACGCTATAGATGAAGACTGGGAGTTCCTTGACAGTTATTTGCAGCATTACGCTTCTCCGTACTATGACCCGGTCAAAGCTCATGAATACTATATGGAGCACCGGGAGCTCAAAGGCAGACGTTCCACAGCGGGGCTTAACGACGAAGGGAAAGAGACTGCAAGATATGTAAAAAAAGCCCTTACCGAGGAACGTAAAAATAAAATCGCTAAACATAAAGAAGAGACAGATAAAAGGATAGATTCTCTTCGCGCGCATAAGGATTCCGGCATTGCCGCAAGCAAAGACAGAATGAACTCGCGTATCGACAGCGAACGCGGCAATAAAGATCGTCAGATAGATGCCAGCAAGAACAAAACTGACAAAGAAGTTAAAGAACTCAGCGAAAGAAAATCGAGACTGATAGCCCAACACAGCGAAAGAACTCAGAGTAAGATAGACAAGCTGCGAAGCGCGCTTCAAGGCATGAGTAAAGCACAGAAAGCCGCACGAAAAGAAGATATATACAAACAGATAGCAGATTTGAGAGCTTCCAATCAGAAGCAGCGGCAGAATTTGCAGGCAGAATTTGGCGAGGCAAGCGCAAAGACACGCTCCGAACATAAAGCATTATCTGCTGAATCACGTGAAAACTTTAAGTCTGCAAGCAGCGATCTTCGTTCGCAGCATAAAGATACGAGTTCGCACCTCAGAGAGGATTTCAAGAACTCAAGCTCGGAGCTTCGTTCAGAGCATAAGGCTGAATCGGCACGTATCAAAGAAGAGTATGACAAAAAGTACGAGGAAGAACTTGCAAAGATGCTCTCTGATATAAGTTTGCAGAAAGAAAAGAAAACAAAATCAACATCGAAATCGAGCAGCAGTTCGACGATAAACAGAAGCGGATTGCGTTCGACACACACATGGGGAAAGCACAAGGTATAAAGGAGGAAAATCAAAATGACCTATGATTTTTGCGGCTGGGCTACGAAAAATAACCTTCGCTGCGCAGATGGACTAACGATCCTGAAAGACGCATTCAAGGACAACGACGGCTCGACCGTACCGCTTGTCTGGAATCACAAGCATGACCGTCCAGAAGATGTTCTCGGACACGCACTGCTGAAAAATTGTAAAGACGGTGTATACGCCTATTGCGCGTTCAATGACAGCGAATCGGGACAGGCGGCAAGGGTGGCTGTCGAGCATGGAGACGTCGATTCTTTGTCTATATACGCAAATGGTCTTCGCAAGCGCGGAGGCAACGTTGTACACGGCATGATACGCGAGGTAAGTCTCGTGCTTGCGGGTGCAAATCCCGGCGCTCGAATAGATCAGGTGATACAGCATGGTATGCCCGTAGACAATGAACTCTACATCTACTACAATCAACCTCTTGAGTTCGGTCATTCTGCCGAAATTGAGGACGATGATACCACATATTTGCAGCACGCCGCCGAGGTAGAAGAAGACGACGATGATGGCAGCGAAGACAAAAAGAAGAAACCGAAAGAAGATGAGTCTGACGATGACGAAACAGTGCAGGATGTACTGAACTCGATGACTGAGAAACAGAAAAAAGTCACATATGCGCTTGTCGGCATGGCTCTCGATAAGAACAAAGGAAAAACCGAAAAACAAGGAGGAGACGACGAAATGAAGCATAACATTTTCGACAAGGACGATGAAACCATGGACAACACCCTCAGCCACAGCGAAATGCAGGCTATCATTGCCGACGGAAAGAGATACGGCAGCTTAAGAGAAAGTGTGTTGCAGCATGGTATCACAGATATCGACTATCTGTTCCCGGAGGCTAAAAACCTTAACACCCCGCCCGAAATGATAACAAGAGATATGGGTTGGGTGTCGAAAGTAATGAATGGCGTACATCATACACCCTTCTCACGCATCAAATCCATGCAGGCAGATCTTACAGAGGACGAAGCGAGGGCGAAAGGTTACATCAAGGGCAAGATGAAGAAAGAGGAAGTATTCAGTCTCTTGAAAAGAACTACCTCCCCCACTACCGTATATAAAAAGCAGAAGCTTGATCGTGATGATGTTGTCGACATTACGGATTTCGATGTGGTTGCTTGGTTAAAGCGTGAAATGCGCATGATGCTTGATGAGGAACTTGCGCGTGCCTACCTTATCGGTGACGGCAGACTTATTTCTTCGGATGATAAGATAAACGAGCAGAATATCCGTCCTATATGGAAAGACGATGAACTTTACACCATAAACAGCGTTGTAAAGACAAAAACAGGTATGACATTTGAGGACAGAGCTTCCGCATTTATAGATACCGTCATCAGGTCGTTCAAGTACTACAAGGGTTCCGGCAGTCCGACACTTTTCATGACAGAAGACCTGCTCACCGACTGCCTGCTTCTTAAAGACGGCATCGGTCACTATATGTATGATTCTGCGGACAAGCTGGCTACAAAGCTTCGTGTAAAGGAAATAGTGACAGTACCTGTAATGGAGAATCAGACCAGAACGGTCGATTCCAAGACACGCGAACTTGGCGGAATAGTAGTAAATCTCACAGATTACAATGTCGGCGCAGACAAAGGCGGTGCGGTAAATATGTTTGATGACTTTGACATTGACTTCAACGCTCAGAAGTATCTGATAGAAACACGCTGCTCCGGGGCGCTTATCAAGCCTTATTCCGCTATAGCTCTTGAGTTCGAGGAAACAGCGTAAATCGGAGGAATAATCAAAATGAGCAAATTTTGCGGCAGGATCGGCTACAGCGAAACAAAAGAAACGTTTGAAGGCTCGGGCGTATGGCAGGAAACGATCACGGAACGAGAATATTACGGTGATGTTATTCAGTTTTACTCCAAGTATTCAGGCGCGGACAAACTTAACGATGATATAACTGTCAACAATAAGATAAGCATAGTCGCCGACCCGTATGCGTTTGAGCATTTTGGTTTCATGCGGTATGTGATATGGGGAGGCGTAAAGTGGACAGTGACCAACGTTGAGGTTCAGCATCCACGGCTTATACTTACTTTCGGGGGTGTATACAATGGAGCGGAGACTTGAACTCCAGAAACTTCTGACAGATATTTTAGGGAGCCGGAATGTTTATTTCCAGCCTCCCGAAACAATACGGATGTCATATCCATGCATAGTATATGCGCTTGACGACATAGATATAAACTACGCTGACAATACGTCATATACACGAATCAAAAGATACAAAATAACACTAATAGATAAAGACCCGGATTCAACGTTTGTCGATAGTCTCCTTTCCGAACTCCCCACGAGTTTCAATAGATTCTATACGGCAGACAATCTGAATCACTGGGTCTTTCTGCTTTATTTCTGACAGGAGGAATTTTTATGAGTACATTAACATGGGACAAGACCGGCGAACGTTTTTACGAAACCGGCGTCAAGAAAGGCGTACTTTACCTTATGGATACTAACGGAACGTATTCAAAGGGCGTGGCATGGAATGGTCTTACATCTGTGACTGAAAAGCCTACTGGAGCGGACGCGAACGCACTGTATGCAGACGACATAAAGTACCTGAACCTTATAGCCGCGGAGGACTTTGAAGCTTCGATAGAAGCATATACGTATCCTGATGAGTTTGCGGAATGTGACGGTTCTGCCGAGATCGCTCCCGGAGTTATGATAGGTCAGCAGAACAGAAAGCAGTTCGGCTTTACATTTGTAAGTACACTTGGCAACGATGTTGACCTTAACAATTACGGTTATAAGCTGCACATTATTTACGCCGCGCAGGTAACACCATCGGAAGCAGGTTTCGAGACTATAAACGACAGCCCCGATGCGATCACATTCTCTTGGGATCTTTCTACTACTCCGCTTACTGTAACAGGTTACAAACCTACCGCGCATATCGTTATCAATTCTACAAAAGCGGACAAAACCAAACTCAAGGCACTCGAAGACATTCTTTACGGAACAGAGGACACGGAGCCGAGACTGCCTCTGCCGGACGAGATCGCGGAACTTATGAAAGCCGCATAAAGCACAGTTTATACGGGGACGGTCGATGCGTCCCCTTTTTATATGAAAGGAGCAATTCAAAATGGTTATAAAAACAATAAAATATACCGACTATAACGGCGTTGAAAGAACCGAGGAGTTTCTGTTCAACCTTTCAAAAGCTGAGGTTGCTGAAATGGAGCTGAGTGTGGAAGGTAGATTTTCCGCATATCTTGAAAAGATCATAAAATCCAAAGATACCGCATCCATCATCAAAGTGTTCAAAGAACTCCTGCTTAAGTCATATGGAGAAAAGTCGCCTGACGGAAAATACTTCAAAAAAAGCAAAGAGCTTTCGGAGGCTTTTTCTCAGACCGAGGCGTACGCCGAATTGTTTATGGAGCTTTCTACTGATGCAGGAGCCGCATCCAAGTTCGTAAACGGTCTGATTAATTTCGACATAGGCGATAAGAAACCGGCACTTCCTTTGGATCAATAATGCTGCCTATAACAGTACCCTATACTAAACTGTTGGACGAGAGAAGCAGCCAGCTTATATATGTGCCGGAGCAAACATTGCAGCTTGAACACTCTCTCGTCTCGCTTTCAAAATGGGAGTCGAAATTCGAGAAGCCGTTTCTCTCGAAAGAAGCAAAAACGGCGCAGGAGATGCGAGAATACGTAAAGTTTATGACGCTCAGTCGCAACGTTTCGGATGCGGTATACTATGCGCTTACCAGCAAGCATTACGAAGAGATAAACCGATACATCGAAAAGCCTATGACTGCTACAACCTTTCGCCAAGACCGGAGAAGCAGTCCACAGCGCGAACAGGTAACTGCGGAGCTTATCTATTACTGGATGATAGCTTTGAACATTCCGTTTGAATGTCAGAAATGGCATTTGAACCGATTGCTCACGCTTATCAGAGTATGCAGCATAAAAAACCAACCGCCTAAGAAATGGAGCAAACGCGACATCTTGAGCAGAAACGCAGAGCTGAATGCGGCAAGAAGAAAACGATTTAACTCGAAAGGGTGATAAAATGGCAAACATATACACGAACACCGGATTGGTGCGGCACGCCGAGAAAGCACTTGCTTTAAAGACTAAATATATGTGGGGAGGTATTCTGCGTCCAATAACAAAAGAATACATTACCGTCCTTAAAAGTATGTACGGCACCAAAGCCGGTACCGGCTACACCGCTGCGAGATATGCTGAACTGGAAGCGGCTGCGGGCAAGGGTTGCTACGGCGTTGACTGCGTCGGACTTATAAAATCCTATTACTGGAGCGGTAAACCTGACGGCGGTACTGGCTCTCCGAATTACGGCAAAGCCGGTTTTCCCGACGTGAACGCAGGATATATGTATCAAACAGCTAATGAAAAAGGGCGAATATCAGGTATACCGGAGATACCGGGATTAATAGTTTACAGCAAGACACATCCTCATGTCGGCATTTATATCGGTGGCGGTTATACGATAGAAAGTACTCTCGGCTCTCGCGGAGACGGTGTTGTAAAACGCAAGCTCGACAGCTTCTGGGAGTATTGGTTTAAATGTCTGTATATAGTTTACAACGACAGCGGAACCGCCGACAACGAAGCTTTGAAGATCGGCGATAAGGTAACTATCAAAACCACCGCCGTAGGTTATGCAGGTGTTGGCAGCACAACAAAGATACCCGAATCTCTCAAAGGCGAAAAACGCTTTACAATATCCAAAGTCAGCGGCGAAATGAGTTTGCTAAAAGAGATATACAGTTGGGTAAATAACAAAGACCTAATAAAAGTTTGAAAGAGGATGTTTATGAGAGAATTATCAACGATCCAGAAGAGAGAAAAATTAAATACTGTTTACGCCATAGACGAAAAAGGCATCGGTGGTGCCAATCATGCATATGACGTTCATACGGATAACGGCTTCGTCTTCCCTATCGTTTTTCAAAATGGTCCGAGAAAAATGACAAGCAGCACTCACGGTATTCTTGACACCGACCTGCTTGAAATAGTCCGTGACAGATTACAGGGCTTTCAGAGCGGCGAATATTCATGCCGTGAAAATGCCTGTGCGCTTACCCATATAGAGGAAGCCTTACTGTGGATGAACAAGAGAGTCGAGGACCGCATAGCAAGAGGCGTTCTCGGCACAGATAAAAAATAAGGGGACATAAATGATAAGTTTCAGACAAAAGGGCGACTTCAAAAAGTTTACCCGCTATTTGGAAAGATTAAAAAGTGCCGTACATTTAAGCACGCTTGATAAATACGGTAAAGAAGGCGTAGCCGCTCTTGCGTCTGCGACGCCTATTGACAGCGGCGAGACTGCCGGGTCATGGTATTACGAGATAAAAAACAATAAAAATTCTGTAACTATAGAGTTCCTTAACTCAAATATTCAAAATGGAGTGCCGATAGCTATAATATTGCAGTACGGTCATGCAACAAGGAACGGTGGTTGGGTTGAAGGAAGAGACTATATCAATCCTGCGATACAGCCTATATTCGACAGGATAGCTGATGATGCGTGGAAGGAGGTCACGAAGCTATGAGCAAAACAGTAGACGAGCGCGTTGTGGAAATGCGCTTTGATAACAAGCAGTTTGAATCCAATGTGCAGACTACAATGGGTACTCTTGAAAAGCTTAAAAGTAAGCTGAATTTCAAGGGTGCGGAAGAAGGCTTTGAAAGTATAAACAACGCAGCTAAAACGACGGACCTTTCTCCGCTCATCAACGGTATACAGGGTGTCGAAAACGCTTTTTCTGCCAGCGGAGTATTTATTAAAAAGACTATTGAAAACATTACCGATGACATTTATTCGGCTGTTAAGAACGTTATAAACTCTTTGACTGCCATTTCACAGTATTCTATTGAGAACATATCTGCTGGTTTTGCCGAATATGAAGAGACTATTGACTCAGTACAGGTAATGCTCAACAGTCTGGAAGCTCCTTCCTTAGAAACTGTTAATAAGTATTTAGACGAGCTTAATGTTTACGCTGATAAAACGATATATTCTTTTGCCGATATGAAGGCAAGTATCGGCAAGTTTACCAACGCAGGCGTTAGCTTGAAAGACGCAGTCGCTGCTATCAAGGGTATAAGCAATGAAGCAGCGGTATCCGGGGCAAACGCGCAGCAAGCATCCCACGCAATGTATAACTTTGCACAGGCATTGTCTGCCGGATCTGTAAAGCTTATTGACTGGAAGTCGATAGAAAATGCTAACATGGCTACTGTTGAGTTCAAACAAGAGCTGATAAAAACCGCTGTAGCTTTAGGAACACTTGTTGAAGAAGGCGGTGACTACATAAGCACTACCGCCGATGCTAATGGCAACACCTCGGATTGGTTCAACGAGCTGACGGGATTTAATGAATCTCTGAGCGCTCAATGGATGACGACAGAAGTCCTTACTAAAACGCTTGCCAGATATGCCGATGAAACAACGGAAGTCGGTAAAAAAGCCAATGAAGCTGCACAGGAAGTAAAGACCTTCTCACAGATGATGGATACTCTTAAGGAAGCAGCCGGTTCTCAGTGGACAACAACGTGGCAAACAATTCTCGGGGATTACAATGAAGCTAAAAGTCTTTGGACAGATGTTTCTAAAGAAATGGAGAAGGTTTTTACATCCGGCGGGGTCGAAAGAAACCGGATTCTTGATACTTGGAAGCAGATGAACGGAAGAAACCTTCTGTTCGCAAATGACGAAGACCACATAACCGGGGCTTTCTGGAACCTTTTCTACGCTATAACAGATGTTGCAAATGTTATCAAAGAAGCGTTTCATGATATTTTCGGTGAACTCGATGCCGAAAAGCTGTACGAATTTACCGCTTCTGTTTATTTCTTTGCTCAAAAACTGCGAATGAGCGAAGAAACAATGGCAAAAGTAAAAAGTGCATTTGAGGGTTTCTTTGCCGCGATAAATATTGGTATCAACATCATTAAATCCGTAGTCACAGTTATAGTTGACCTTTTCAAACACATCAATGAAATAAGCGGTTTCACTTCTTCTTTATTGGATGCATCCGGTTCGTTAGGCAATTTCTTTGTAAACTTGAACGACAGTTTAGAGAAAGCGCATACATTTGAAGACGCAGTTAAGAATATCGAAACTGTTCTGTTCAAGGTGGCAGATGGTATACATACTATCATTAAAAGTCTTGCGGAGTCGATCGCTTCTTTTGCTCGAATTGATACCTCCGGCTTGGATTCATTTACAGACAAGCTTACGGCAAGATTTTCCTTATTGTTGTCAATAGGCGGCAAAACCGCTGAAAGGTTTGGACAGTTAGGCTCTATTTTTTCTAAAATACTTGACACCTTAAAGCCTATTTTTTCTTCTATCGGTCAGTCAGTAGATAAGGCTATAGATGGTATCCTAACTTCGTTTAATGAATCTCTTGATAATTTCAGTATAGATTCGTTTCTCAAAATAATAGAGCTCGCACTGAGCGGTTCTCTGATACTTGTAATAAAAAAGTTCGTTGACTACATCAAATCATTAAAAGATGTACTGGGAATCGGAGAGTTATTTGAGGGCGTAACCGGGGCTTTGGAAGGACTTGGAGATGTTCTTTCAGCATGGCAGACGAACTTAAAATCAGACACTCTTATGAAAATAGCAATCGCTATTGCTGTACTTGTTGCTTCGTTATTTATCTTAACAACTATAGAACCGGATAAGTTAAAGGAAGCAATAAAGTCGATAACAATGCTGTTTACAGATTTGATATCTGCGTTTGCTATAATAAGCAAGACTTCAGGCGCTGCGAAGAAAATAGGAATGACCGCTATCGGTGCGGCAATGATAGAAATTTCTGTCGCTTTGTTGATATTATCGACGGCTATGAAGTCAATAGGCAGCATGAATATGGAAGAAATCGGCAAGTCGTTAGCGTCGATGGCAATAGCTTTACAGATAATGCCCGCTGCGCTTAATTCTATAAACGCCGGCGGAGCTTTTGCTAAGGCACTTTCAATGATTCTGTTATCGACTTCTCTTGTGGTTCTTGGAAAAGCAATGCAGGAATTATCCTCTCTGTCTTGGGAGGGTATCGGTAAGGCATTAGCTTCAATGGCTGTAGCCTTATATTTGATGCCGGCGGCTTTAAATTCCGTGGAACCAAAAGGCTCGTTCAGAAAAGCAAGTTCTATGGTGTTGCTGTCCGCCTCTTTGCTGATCCTTGGAAAAGCAATGCAGGAATTATCCTCTCTGTCTTGGGAAGGTATAGGTAAGGCATTAGCATCTATGGCTGTTGCCTTATATTTGATGCCCGCAGCTTTAAATTCTACAGATCCGAAAGGTTCATTTAAGAATGCTCTTTCCATGATATTACTGTCTTCTTCCTTGATAATTCTCGGAAAAGCAATGCAGGAATTGTCCTCTCTGTCTTGGGAGGGTATAGGTAAGGCATTAGCTTCAATGGCTGTTGCCTTATATTTGATGCCCGCAGCATTAAATTCTACAGATCCGAAAGGTTCATTTAAGAATGCTCTTTCCATGATATTACTGTCTTCTTCCTTGATAATTCTCGGAAAAGCAATGCAGGAATTGTCCTCTCTGTCTTGGGAAGGTATAGGTAAAGCTTTAGCTTCAATGGCTGTTGCACTTTTTGTTACATTCCAATCCATAAACTCAGTAACGGTTCCTCCGATCGCAAAGGCGGTCTCTTTTATTATAGTGTTTGAATCGTTAAAGACATTGGCGTCTGTAATGAAAGAGATTGCCCTTTTGTCATGGGAAGAAATAGGCAAAGGGTTATTGGCAATGTCTACGGCTTTGGCGGTGGTAGTTATCGCTATTCGGACTTTGGATGGCTCCGGAGCAATAAAAAATTCCGCCGGCTTACTAATCGCTGCTGTCGCTTTAGACGCCATTGCATTGTCGTTAAAATTACTGAGTACCATAGGCTGGGCTGAATTACTTGTAGGTTTAGGTGGACTGGTTTCAGTGCTGACCGTTATAGGAGTGGCTACCAAAGTGCTTGGACCTATGACCGGACAAATGCTTGTATTAGCCGGTTCGATGGCGGCGTTTAGTGTGAGCATGGCTCTTTTCAGTGTCAGCGCTTTGACATTTGGAATTGCTTTATTCACAATAGGTACAGGTTTGACTGCGATCGGCGCCTCAATGCCGGTCATAGCTATAGGATTGAGCGAACTTATACCGGTACTCATAGAACAACTCGGAACGCTATTACTGGGATTGGCAAATGCGATAATAGAGACCTATCCCACTATCATGGAATCCGTTTCTGTACTGATAGTCAGCACCTGCGATATGTTAAAAGAGAATATTCCATACGTAGTCGCGACCGTTGTCGAGATGATCCTTTCGATATGCACAGAGCTTCGCAATAATATTCCGACGATAGCTGATACTCTTTTCGCCTTGATTGTGGCGCTTATGGATTCGATGATAGAATATCTCCCCGAGATAGTCTCTAAAGTCTTTGTATTGGTACTCGGACTGCTTGACGGTTTGGTGGAATACACTCCTGAAATAGTCGATAAGCTGTGCGATGTTATAATATCCATAATAGATGGCATATCTCTCAAAATGCCCGATATTATAAACTCTGTATTTAATCTGATAGGGTCAATATTTGGCGGAATAATTGACGGAGTTATAAGCAGCATTGTGTCGGGATTACCCGCACTCGGAAGTGATCTATCCGCTTTTTCAGACAATATATCACCATTTCTTGATACCATGTCCGGCATAAGTGAAGACTCTATGAAGGGAGTAAAACTACTTGCTGAGACGATATTACTGCTCACAGCGGCGGAGTTTATCGAAGGTCTTAATTCGTTTACATCTATATTCGGTGGAAAAACATCAGCTGAAAAACTTGGCGATAGCATTGTCACGTTCGGAACAAGTATATCTAAATTCGCCGAAATAACTTCTGATTTAGACGGTGCTAAGCTTACTACGGCGGCGAATGCTGCTAAGGTTCTTACCGAAATGGCGAACGCCCTCCCAAAAGAAGACGGCTTATGGCAGGATTTCTTTGGCACGGGTGACCTTACCAAATTCGGCGAGGAGCTTGAAAGTTTTGGTCCGCATTTTGCGGCATATGCAAAGTCAGTATCAGAGATAACAAATACGGATGCGATCATAGCGTCTGCAACAGCAGCAAAAGCATTGGCGGACTTTGCAAATAATTTGCCTCCGCATGACGGTATTTGGCAAGATTTTGTAGGAGATAGCTCTTTGGCAGGATTTGCCGAAGAAATGAAGGCGTTTGCGCCTGCTTTGGTTGCGTACGCTAAGACTGTCGATGGTCTCGACACTGATTCGGTCACAAATTCGATAACTGCCGCTTCATCCTTAAGAGATTTTGCAACCAATCTGCCTGCACACGATGGTATATGGCAGGACTGGGTCGGAGACAATTCGCTCACTTCTTTTGCAGAGGAACTCAAATCATTTGCTCCCGCTTTAGTGGATTATTCGGATACGGTCAAAGATATCGACACCGACGCAGTCGCCGCATCAGCATCTGCCGCAGGAGTTCTGGCGGCGGTAGAAAGCGGTCTTGACGATACGGGAGGCGTTGTCTCGTGGTTTGCGGGCGATAATACTCTTTCGGGTTTCGCGGAAGGGTTACCTGTCCTTGGTACAGCTCTTCACGATTATGCTGTTAATCTGGGAAATTTCGACCCTGAAATTGTTACTGCGTCGGCATCAGCGGCTGAGACACTCGGCACTCTTCAAAATGGTTTAAGTGACACCGGAGGGGTTGTCTCATGGTTCGCAGGAGATAATACTCTCGGCGGTTTTTCGGAAGGTTTGCCGAAACTTGGAGCCGCTTTGCATGATTACTCAGAAAATTTAGGAAACTTCAATCCACAGAAAGTGGACGAATCCGCAAAAGCGTTGATCGCTCTTGCAGATTTGGAGTCCGGACTTTCAAATTCCGGTGGTCTGACAGCCTTAATCAATGGCGACAACACATTATCCGCTTTCGGACAGGGCGTTGCAGAACTCGGAAAAGGGATAGGCTCATTTTATAACGACATTCGCACAGTAAGCACATCAAAGATATCAGACGTTCTTTCACAGACTGAGACCTTGGTAGAGCGCATAAAAAACGCCTCCGGTATATTCAACGCGGCTATGACCGAAATGAGTACCTCCGGAATAAGTGATTTTCTGTCAGCTTTTGATGATTCGTCAGATGCAATTAAGGAAACTGTCGAAAACCTTTTAGCTGCTTTTACCGACAGTGTGAACAACAGAAACTCTGATTTCTCGGCTGTATTCAATACCCTCGCAGCTCTCGGAACCGGCGAATTAGAGAAAAGTAAAGAAGATTATACAACGGTTGGGAATTTGCTGTCGGATAATTTCATCCAAGGCTTTGAGCTCTCAAACGATAAGTTTTCATCAAGCATCGAAGCTTTGTTGAAAAGCTCTGTAGAAAATATAGAAGATAAGGAGAGTAATTTTTACGATGCCGGTGCATTCTTGATAAACGGCTTGATTTCCGGAATAAACAGCAACGCATATAAAGTAAATGAAGCCACTCGCGAAATGGCACGCTCCGCAGTAGAAGCCGCCGAAACGGAACTCGACATAAATTCTCCCTCGCGTGTATTCTACGGGATAGGCGAGTTTGCGGGTCAGGGCTTCGTCAATGCTCTTGATGACTATTCCAAAGTATCATACAATTCAGGTCTCGACATGGCAGATTCTGCGGTTGACGGTCTGAGCAGCACGATACAAAGGATAGCCGACTATATAAACAGCGATATAGATACAGAACCGACTATTCGTCCGGTGCTGGACTTATCAAATATAGACGAAGGCGCAAATGCCATAAACGGGATGTTCACATCTCGGCGGACGATAGAACTCGCAGGCAGAGCAAACTTCGATATGAACACCGCCGCGTCCAGAAATCAAAATGGGGTCGTGGTGAATAACAAAGATGTCGTAACCGCAGTAAAAGATCTTCGCGGCGAAATGTCTGATCTGGTAGACAAATTCAGCAAACTGCAAATCGTGCTCAACACCGGTGCGCTTGTCGGAGAGCTTGCTTCTCCGATGGATACAGCTATAGGTGTCAGAGCGTCAAGAAGTATAAGAGGAAGGGGCTGATATACTTGTATCATTCGATTTATATAGGAGATAAAAACACATGGGATGATTGGCATATAGTACCGACCTCAAGACCTCTTGTCAATCCGCCCGAAATTAAAAGCGAATACGTTGATATACCCGGAGCTAACGGTACTCTTGATTACACGGAAATACTCACAGGCGCACCGGTATATAAAAACCGTACCGGCTCGTGGGAATTTGCGGTGATGAACGACTATCAGAAGTGGAACGTTCTCTATAACACTTTACTTTCGTATCTTCACGGACATTACTTCGACAGCGTTATCCTCGAAGACGAGCCGGAGTATAAATACAAAGGTCGTCTTACACTCAATGAATGGAAATCATCAAAAGACCATTCCACGGTAACGATAGACTACAACTTTGATCCATTTAAGTATCCGGCAAGCGGCGACACTGTAGATTGGAAATGGGACGACCTTATACTTGGCACCGGGACCGATCAGTACATCATATATTACGGCAGTTTTGACGTTGACGGCGATAAGCACCGAAACTTCTACAATCCTACCGACAGCGAAATAGATAAAGTGTCGCTGTTGTTCACAAGCGCTATGAAAGTATCGTACACCTTTTGGGACGGCGTAAACTCTGGCGCTCGTTGGCGTGATTTCACTGCGGGGCTTGTTGAAGACAGCGGGATCATTCTTAAACCGGGAAATAATTTTCTGATATTCCGCGGAAGAGGCAGGGTGACGGTCGCCTATGACCGAGGAGACGGAGGTCTGCGCATATGATATATAACGTATATCTTGACGGTATAAATATATATGACGGAGCAAATGACATGATACTGCTCGATCCGTCTCTCAAAATGGAACTGAATGCGGCAGGGTCTTTGGAGTTTACCATGCCGGTATATCACAAATGCTACGATCTGCCTAAACTTCTTACGTCAGATGTTGAAGTATACGAGAACAACGAACTTATATGGTACGGAAGAGTTGTTGAAATAAACATTTCAATGAACAAAAACAAGACCGTATACTGTGAGGGACCTTTTGCTTTCTTCAATGACAGCGTGCAGCGTCCCGCAGTATACGATACGACAACTGTAAAAGAGTTTTTTAAATCGGTGATATCGAATCACAACGGAAGCGTTCCGACCAACAGACAATTCACGGTAGGAGAGGTAACGGTTGCTGATGTAAATATATATCGTGAGCTTAACTACGACAAGACCATAGACGTTATAAACAGAATGTGCCTTAACGCAGAAGGCGGATATTTGTTCTTCTACCGAGATAAAGGTTTAAATTATGTCGATTGGCTGTCAGATGTGCCGTATGAAAGTACGCAGCCTGTCCAATTCGGGCTTAATTTAGTCGATCTTTCGCAGCATTTTAACGGCAGTAATATAAAAACTGCTGTGCTTCCGCTCGGAAAGGAAACGGACGGAGAAAAGCTTACTATAAAAGACATAAACGACGGACTTGACTACCTCGATTCGGATGCGGTTTCTACATACGGCAGAATAACCGAGGTCGTAGAGTTCAGCGAAATAATCTATACGGATATGCTTTTGTCAGCAGCAAGAAAATGGCTCAGCGATAAGCAGTTTGACCCATTTTCAATAGAATGCAGCGCCGCAGAACTTCACTATATCAGTGACTCATATACCCCTTTCAGGATAGGACAAAATGTCAGAGTTACTTCGGAGCCTCATCTTATCGACAAGCTTCTGCCGCTGACAAAAATATCTATCAAACTGGATTCGGGAGTAAAACAAATATCTGTTGGTACTCCGGAAAGGCGTGATCTTTCAGAAATCTATAAACCGTCAGAATGAAAGGAGAAATCAAAATGACTGATACCACTTCAATCAGACAGGCGACAAGCAGCGCCCGTATGCGTATCAAGATAGCGGATGTTCTGAAGCAACTATGGAAGGATGCCAGAGCTGCAAAAACTCTTGAAGGTCATTCGAGTTCTTATTATGCGAAGCAGGCAGATTTTAACAAGTACTGCAAAGTTGATGCCGAACTCGTATCCGGAAGCGATCATATGGTGACAAGCGGAGGCGTCTTTGACGTCCTCGGCGATTTGGAGAACATCAACACAGGAGGGCATTAATATATGGCAGACAAAATGGCCAATTATATACAAAGTATTGAAGAAGCTGTCAAGGGCGAAGAAGTAAGAAACAGTATCATAACCGCAATAAAAGCCATAAGCACGAATACCGATGCTGATACTCTTGGAGGTCAGTCGAGTTCTTATTATGCGAAGCAGAGCGATATGGATGACATTAAACCTCTTGCAACAAAAATCACAGCAAATAATAGCCATCCGGCAACAAGCGGTGCAGTGTATTCGTATGTAGACAAGATAAGTGGCTGGTTGGCAAATATCCTTGGCGAATCGAAATCGGTTAGTGTCGATTACACAGTGGCGGACAAGCTTGAAAACGTATACAGGGGAAAAACTGCCATAATAGGTGCTTGTATTTATGCAGGAGCAGGCTGGACTTATGGAAATGCCCTTAAGATTACATTATCAGATATAGCAACTTGGATTCAAGATGAATACACAAAGAAGTTGAATGCGGTTGTCGATCCGAGTTCGGGTTCCGGTTCAGGTTCGGGATCAGGTTCAGGTTCTGGTTCATCCGAACCAATCAGCATTAACCTTTTAACACTTAATGTTACTGAAAATAACAAAGAAGGTTACGTTCCCCCGAATGTCAACACTGCTTATAACAAAGTAATTGTCGATGTGCAGCCAAAACTGAAAGCTTTGACAGTCGATAGCGTAGATACAAAAACTTTAAAAAGTACCTATAAGCCCGATAAAGATGATGACGAGGGCAAGGATGGCTTTTCCTCAGTTACCGTAGACATGAGCAAAAGGATAAAAGACCTCAAAATAGATACGTTGGATGCTAAGGGCAAAGGTGAATTTAAAGTAACGCAGGAATACGATGAGGCTGATGGGGATGAGCCGATCTACGGATATTCAAAAGTTACCGTAGACATAAGCAGCGGAATAAAAGAACTCAAAATAAATACGTTGGACGCTAAGGGCAAAGGCGAATTTAAAGTTACGGACGAATACGACGCAGATGATAAAGACGCAAAACCGGTCTACGGATATTCAAAAGTTGACGTAGATATAAGCAGCGGAATAAAAGAACTCAAAATAGATAAGTTAAAAGCCAAGGGCAAAGGGACGTTTAAAGTGACGGACGAATACGACGCGGATGACGAAGACGCAAAACCGATCTACGGATATTCAAAAGTTACTGTTGATGTCAGTGACCAACTCATAACAAAGGTTGTGAACACCGCGGATGATCTGCCCGACGACCCGAGTAAGATAATAGTTAAAGTTTCAGATGAAAATAAATCGGACGATGACGACCTTGATGACGATGACGACGAAAAAGAGCGCGACGTAACTCTCGGCTATTCCGCTGTCAAGATAGATATAACTCCAAAACTTGATACACTTGATCTTGAGGTGGACGCAAGGAATTTTGGAGAAGAACAGACTTTCATAGCTGCCGAAGATAAAAGAGGAGTGCTTTACGGGTATGATAAGATCATAATTAAGATAACAGAATCCGAAGGTCCCTTCACCGTTACTTTTTATAACGGTCGAACCAAACTCGAAACGCATGATGATGTCCAAAAAGGTCAGTCTGTAACGTATACCGGCGCCACGCCTGAAAGCAGTGAGGAAGGCAAAGTATTTAAGGGTTGGAATCCGGAACCAAGAAATGTTACCCATGATATGGATTGCTATGCAGAATTTTCAGATAAGCTTGATATAGGCTTTGACGGAGAGATACCGAAATCGTGGGCTGATATAGCTGCCAACGGCGGTGCTGATATTCCGGTGGGCGCATTCAAAATACTTTACGGAAAGCCTTTTCAATATGATGGTATATCCTATAGCGGCTTCTCTTTGCTTATGCAGAAGGTAGGCAAAGGCGAAGGCAACGGCACCAAATCTACTTGGCTCTCAATGCAGCCTCTTCCGGGGTATTACAGAATGTATGTCAATGACATGAACACGAAGATAGAGGAGTTTAATGGCTGGGGGAACTCTAAGCTTCGCGAGTTTCTGAATGGTGAGTTTAAAAATGCAATCGAAGCTTGCACCGAGGAACGATACTCCGAAAGTGCCGCCATAGTTTCAGCAATTAAACCCGTCACAAAATACTCTTACAGTTTTGACCGCGACACCTCCTCAGCTGACCAAATAATGAGTCCCATACCGTCTTTGCCAACAAGCGATGAAATTTGGATACCGAGTTTTAGAGAGTTATATGGCGCCAAATATCCGAATTATGCTACCAAGTATGAAACCGCCGGACCGATGTACACTATTCCCGCACAGCCGGAAGACGGCTCTGCATTAACTTTTCCGTCTAACTACGGTATGTCCAATACCGGAAATATGTTCTTACGTACTGTCTTGGCTTATAACGGTGTGTATTCAAAGAATGAGACTAATGCAACCATGAAGGACTACGAGGGTCGATTAGTAAAAGAATATGCAGCGTTCGCCAGCGATATGTATAATTTCACCAGTATAGGAACAAGTAGCTCGGGTTACGCCTCATACGAATACATTGATTCGAGTTATGCGAATGCTTATAAGGCAGCGTACTATAAAGATTACCCGGTTACAAGTCTTTGGAAGTCCAAAGTTCACATCGGCTTCTGCACATAAATCAAAATGGAGGTATTTATGAACAAAGACTATACATTTACAGCTGAAATAGCCAAAGACGAGCATGAGTTTTATGTGCGCAGCAGGATAGAGGCTATTTTAGCAAATATGGGCACTTCAGGCGGAGGCAGCAGCTCCTCCGGAGACAGTGACACCATATACAAAGAAATAACATCGGAAGAACTCGCAGCAATGTGGGATTCATAAAATTCAAGCCATAAGGAGGATAAAATCATGGCAAACGAAATGATAGAATACTTAAGTAAGGCAAAAACTCAGGAGCTTGTCGCAGAGATCAAGCGCCGTCTTGCACTCAAACAGGACGTTATCCAGTACACGGAAATGCCCACCGCTTCGGCTGACTTTGTAGGAAAACTGTTCCAGTACATCGGTACAGAACCCGGATACACTTTTGGAGACTTCTACAAAATAAAGGTCGGAGCGGATGAAACGACAGGCGATCCAACCTACGAATGGGAGAAAGTGACCTACAACAAGGATGAGATAGACGAGATTGTGTCTGCGGCAGGACACTTTGAGGCTGTTGAAAACCTCCCGACGACCGGCATCAAGACCAACGTTATCTACCTTGTTCCCAAGAGAGAAACAGTATCGGGATACACTGCTACAGACGGTACCTTCTATGTTCCGACAGGCACAGATGATGCACCTGCTTACGATCATTACGACGAAAACGGCAACAAGCTTACCGATACTGTTGACGCAGATGCGGTCAAAGCAGCTATTGACGCGGGAACATACACCGCAGGCACAAAGGCTGTGAAAGTCGGCGATCCAAGAAATATCAAAGACGAATACATAAACCTTGACGGTACTGTGAATGGCTGGGAATACATTGGCAGCACAGATATTGACCTTAAGGATTATGTCAAGACGTCAGATATGGCACCGATCACATCCGAAGAACTTGCGGCAATGTGGGAAGACTAACGGAGGGCAAAAATGGCAGACGAAAATTTTGATTATCTTGACAAAATGCGCACTGCCGAATTGGTCTCCGAGATCAAAAGAAGACTTGGTTCCAAAGCGGACCAAGTCTTTGTCGGCACTGACGAAGATTGGGAAAATCTGACCCCTGAACAGCAGTCAAATTATCAAATCATTTATGTTACAAACGATATTTCAAATGTTGGTTCAGAGGGAGGCGAACGGATAAATATATTTTCTCAGGAATGCGAACCGGTAGCTTTAGATGAAGAATTTTCCGAAGGGGATTTTCTCGCGATAAATACGGGAGATGGGGTGTATAGTTCGCTGTATACCTATAACGATGGTGAATGGGTAGAATGTGAAATTCTCGGTTATGGAAATTTTCCGGGAGCGCCGTCAAGTGCTGCATTGGGAAAATATTTTATAGCCACAACCTCCGGGGTGGCTCAAGTTATTTTACAATGCAATGAAACCTCAGAAGGTTCCGGGCAATATACATGGGCGATGGTTGCGGCAAAATCACCAAACCCTTCACAGGCAAAACTATTTGAAGCCTCCTCTATCCCGGTTCCTAAAATTAATGAAGGCGATCTGTGGACGCAAACAGATGTTGACGGAGCTATAGAAGCGCTGTACAGATACGAGCCCGATCCCGAAGATGAAACTGCGTATATATGGAACAAACTTTGCAAGATCAGTCTCCCGGCTTCCATTGTCGGCGAGAATGTCGGACAGCATAACGAGCGTTTCAATGACTACGAAAATAATACTATCAGCGGTGGAGATTATAACCATGTTGAGGGAAATAGCAACACAGTCGCAGGCTATAATATCCATGCCGAAGGGCGCAGCAATAAGATTCCAAATACATCTTCATATGCTTGTTCTATTGGCGGCGTAGACAATATGATAGTTCCAAGCAGTTACTATTCTTTTTTCTACGGGCAAAATAATAAAGCGATAAACGGCGGCGGTTCAATAACCAGTTCATGGCTAATGGGCGATAATGTCACGATAACTTGTCAGCGTGTCATTTATTCTGCTATACTCGGTTATAGACATACCATAAGTGGTACGTTAGAAGGCAGTATAGTTGCTGGGGAACAAAATACCGTGTCATCATCCCTTACCGGAAGTGCTGTGTTCGGACAAGAAAATACTGTAAAAGGCAGCACGGTCGGCGGTTCAATACTTGCGGGGCAGCAGAATACCACTAACAGTAACTTGACTGCCAGTTTTGTTATCGGTCAACTTAATGATTTATCAACAACAGAGCAAAGTGTAGTATGTGGATGGGGAAATTCAGGTGTTTCCAACAATGCCTTGGTGTGCGGTCGGTACGGAACGGCTGATACGGACTCCCGTATAGTCGTAGGAAATGGTGAATCTTCCGCAAAAGCCAACAGTTTCCTTGTAAAATATGACGGAAATGTTTACGCTTCCGGCAGTTATAACGCTATGGGCGCGGACTATGCGGAATACTTTGAATGGCTCGACGGCAACCCCGAAAACGAAGACAGACGCGGTATGCTTGTGTCTCTCGATGGTGACAAAATACTGCCTGCGAACGGTGATGATGTTTTCGGTGTGATCTCGGTGGCACCTTCTGTAGTCGGCAATTCGGAATCACTCGGCTGGCGTGGAAAATACAAACGTGATGTTTTCGGAGCAATAATTTATGACGAGGAAGGAAGACCGATATTGTCCGATGACTATGACAATGACGAAAAATATATCCCGCGTTCTGAGCGTCCCGAATGGGCGGCGGTAGGACTTATGGGAAAACTTATCGTGACCGATGATGGGAGTTGTCTCCCAAACAGATATTGCACTGCCGAAAACGGTATTGCGAAATTATCCGGCAAGGAAACCCGTGTGAGAATGCTGAGAAGAATAGATGAGGCACATATAGAAGTCCTTGTCAGATAGGAGGTCATAAATGAGTGTAAAAATACGCAATAGGGACGGTTCACTGACGAGCATCGCAGGCAGCGCTTTCTCGGAGTATGATGATACACCGACCGAAGGCTCTGCAAATCCCGTCAAAAGCGGCGGAATATTTGATGCTGTGAAAGATGTTTCGGATAAAGCGGATGAAAATTCGGATAGGCTTGATGTAATTGAAGCCGCTGTTCCTGCGACAGCAAGCGCAAATAATTTGCTTGTTACGGAGAATGATGTAACCGATGAAACATTGACATCTTCAACAACTATTCTTGCTTGGGCAAGCGCGGCAACGACAACGAGAACTGCATTCATAGGTACATCAGACCAACCCTCAGACGCAGTTTCGGGTTGGGGCGAACACATCGTTACCGTGTACGGAAAAGGTACAAGAAAAATCGTAACTGCTATGGATTATTCTGTAGCGACACAAATGATTTATACAAGAAAACTGTACAACGGCGCGTGGACTACGAACTGGACAAAGACTGTTGCGACAGCGGACGGTCTTACCTCAACAGTAGCAAGCGGCTCGACTGCTCCTGTGACGAGCGGAGGAGTGTATTCGGCTTTACACAGCTATGGCAAAAAGCTCCTATGGAGCGGGACGGCGACAAAAGGCGATACAATTCAATTTGATTCTACGGGCTACGATGAAGTGTATGCTATGATTGGCGGGATGAAGTTAAGAGCAGTCAGCAAAGGAAGAGGAAACAATGTCAGAATGAAATTTATAGGTCAATGGTGCGGCGCGGATACTACAGCAAGAACAATCGACAATTATTATAGGCAAGATTATCTGCTGGACATACTCAGCGGAGGAACAGTCGCAATCTGCGGTTGGCTAAATAAAGGAAATAGCACTGATGGTAAATATACATCGGAGAACAATATCAATGTTACGGAGATATGGGGCGTGAAATATCCAACGATTGAGTGATGTTTTCAGTGTACGAAAGAAAAAGCCGGTCACAGCTAAAACAGAATGAAAAATGGCGACAGTTATATATAAGTAGTTAGACAGGAGAACAACATTATGATAAGTATACCGGAATTATGGCCTTTTATCGCCACTGTGTGTGGCGCGATCGTGACACTTTCGGGAGCGGGAGCGGTCATCATAAATCTGATGCATAAAATAAAAGCCCCGAATCAAAGGCAAGACGAGCGCTTGTCAGAATTGGAGGAAAACGTGAAAAAAATCGAAGAAAGACTTCAGCTTGGCAATAAGAGATTTGCCTCCGACGCGGACAAAATAGATGAGCTCGAACAAGCAATGAGAAACACCAATAAGATAATAGTCGAGAGTTTACAGGCTCTTACGGCTCATGCCATAGACGGCAACAATATCGAACAGTTAAAGAATGCCGAAAAAAATTTAAACGATTATCTGATTAACAAAATTTAAGGATCGGAGGTCAGTGACAATAATGCATAAAAAGGAGTGCGATATGAATAAGCGGAAGCGGCGCAGCATCGAGTTCAGCAAAATAGTTCTCGCTGTTGTAACGGGATTGTACATAGTGACCGTAGTTGTCGGTTTCTTTGTAGTTGTGCCCAATCCCGAACACGCAGGGGAACTGTTTGCGTTCGTAGGTGCGCCAACTTCCGTAGCCATTGGTTTTTATGCGTGGAAAGCTAAAGCTGAAAATATAAAGAAAATTGATACAAACTCGATAAACGACGAAACGGAGGATGATGTCAATGATATGGACTGATATTGTGGTTTTGGTAATATTCGGCGTTTGTATGATCATAGGTGGAATATATATCGCTTCAAATCAGAAAAACAAAGTCATCGAATGGTTAATCTACGCCGTGACAGAGGCAGAAAAACAGCTCGGAGGAGGTACGGGACAGTTAAAGCTCAGGCTTTGTTACGACTGGTTTGTGCAGAAATTTCCTGTTATCGCAACTGTCGTCCGCTTTGAAGTCTTTTCGGCTTGGGTGGATATTGCGCTTGATATTATGAAAGACTGGCTAAGAAGCAATAGCAATGTTGCAAATTATATTTCGGAAAAACAAAAGCTGTAGAATTAATAATTAAACAATAAATTTATAATAGGAGGAACTTATCATGGTAGGTTCGTGGACAATTAACGTTACTAAAAATAATATGCCGCAAAAAGTGGCAACAGCAGTCGGAGAACTCAGCAAAAAGCTGATAGGAGCCGAATACACTCCTATAGCGTATCTTGGCTCTCAGGTCGTAAACGGCATAAATCATGCAGTACTTGCGGAACAGCTTGTGCTTGCCGGTAAGGATGTTAAGAACATCGTCTTGCTTATATTTAACGAAAAAGACATGCAGTGTAATCTCGTAAATATAGAGAGAATAATCGAAGGTGGAGAAGCATTGGGTGGTATTACGCTGAACGCAACAACGGATATTCCGGAAGATGCACAGCAAGCATTTGACACCGTGCTGTCCGGGTTTGTCGGTTCCAGCGTTAAGCCTTTTGCCCTTCTCGGAACACAGGTGACAAAAGGAACCGATTATATTTTCGCTGCCGAGGTGACACCTGTTGCACCAACTCCTGAGGCAAAAGTAGCTCTGGTAACTGTGAACTCACTTACCGGCAGCATTAAGTTTGTTGACCTTCTTTCGACCCCGATAAATGCTTTGGGATATGCTTTTACGTGGCTGAAATCCAATAGCTAAGTACTATGTGAAAGCAGCAAATAAAAGTGTATGATTTTGGTTTAATCGTACATTATTGATACATTTTGTGGGTTAAAGCCGCTTAAATTGAGGATTTTAAAACACCACAACGGAATCATACAACAGCTCTAACTGCTGCTAATTACAGGTAAATACTGACTTTCTAAAGTAGATACGAACGGTAAAACAGGTCAAAATGTATGTAAATCGTACATTATTCCTATACCGTTCGTATACTTTATTCCTACATTTTATTTTATTTTTTCGATTTCTTCTTTTAACCAGTTCTCCCCTCTCTTAGTGTATACTTTTTCTGTTATGTCAGCGATGGCATGACCGACCAAATATTTGATAGCATATTCATCAACTCCATATTTCTTTGCCATGGTAACAAAATGTGTTCTGCCGTCATGAAGTCGGTGATCAGGATTGAGTTCCAGCATTTCTATTATATTCTGAAATTCTCTGTAGTATTGGCTATAGGTTATGCCAACAATTTTATCGCTCGCGTTTATCCTGCAAAACAAGAACTCGCTTCCGACGGATTCGTTATATTTTTGTTCGACGAGTTCTTTTATCCTCGAATGAATAGGAACTGTTCTATCTTTCCCGGCATCCGTCTTCATTCCACCGGTAAATGTTTGACGCTCTAAATCAACATTTGTTTTGTGTAATTCCAAAAGCTCACGAGGTCTCCAACCGGAATAGCATTGTATCAGAAGCATGGCAATATAATAATTATCTGAGTGTGCCCATAATTTCTCAATTTCTTCATCCGTATAAGCTATGTGCTCTTTTTGAACTGTTTTGACATCTTTGATAAGTTCATCTGACATACTGAATGTACGCGAATAATTTCTGTCAACAAGTTCATACTCCACAGCGTAATCAAGCATACGATTAAACAGAGTCTTTATCCTTAGCTGAACTGTCGGAGTAGGCTGCTTCTTTTCCCCGCGAATAATTGCTGTGCCTTCCTCCATACACCCCTTTATGTGTCTCCCTCTGACATCTTTTACCCGCATATTGTAAATTGCGGAACAGTAAAGCCAAGCATTTTTAGTCTGCCTGACGCTGGACTCGGAATTTGCCTTCTCATATGTGGGAAACCACTGCTCGTATAGTTCTTTGACGGTTATAGCATCATCCAGATCATAGGGATTCTTATTATATTCTACAAGAGCAGCATATGCATCGTTGTATGTCGCAAAATAAGCTTGAGGCTTAAGAAGCTTACATATTGGTCTGCCCTTGTCATTGAAACCGACAGTGACCATTGCTCTGAACGGATTCCTGAGATTTTTGTTTTTCAGCTCGCTTATCTGTCCGAAGCCGTTTGGAAGACGTCTCCGTTTATTAGAGTTTCGAGTTCTTTGGCGCACAACGTCGGGCTTCATTGGATAGCCGCAGTGCGGACAGATTAAAGCCTTATCGCTTACCTGCAAATCGCATTCGGGACATTTTAAAAGCATTTTCATTCCTCCTCTTGATTTCTATGTTATAATTATATATAATAAAGTATGATTTGTCAATACATATGCATTATTTTTATTCTAAGTTAGACGGAGGCTATTCTATGATAAAAGAAAACGCAACGGTTTGTCCAAAATGCAAAGGCGAGTTAGGTTATTATGACAGTTTGCGACGAATTGTACGGACGAAAGGAAGACGCACAAGACATATCGTGATACATCGTTACAGGTGCGAGCACTGCAATTCCATACATAGAGAGATACCGGATATTATATTTCCTCATAAGCAGTATGAGACAGAGATTATTGCTGGTGTGGTTGACGGTCTTATCACTTCCGAGACTTTGGGATACGAGGACTATCCATGCGAGATGACTATGCAGCGTTGGAGGTCGCAAAAAATACAGCTCCTATTATGAAAGGAGTTGATTTGTATGAAAATATGGCGATATTGGGCTCGCGTACCCGATAGAGATTATGCCGATTTCATCTATTACGAACTAAGAAGGATAGGTTACAAAAGTGCAAAATTGCTGTGGTTGCCTGATGAACAAACATATGCAATTGAAGTACGCTATAAGGTACCAAAAGCTTTTAAGTCGTTTTGGAGAAAAGTGGTGAAATACTGTCATAAGGCTATGTCCAAAGTCATTTACGAAAAATACATTAAAGACTTAAACGAGAAAGAGTCCTAACAAGGGCTCTTTTCTTTTACGAAAAATCCACTTACTTTGTTTTTACTGACAGCGGTTTTTATTGTAGAATAGAAACTGAAAGGAGGTAATAGCAAATGGAAGTGAAATTTGCAGAAGGTTCCGTACCGGTATCAGTCGCGGCTAAAGTTTACGGTAAGGATGCCTGTTGGATAAGAGCAGGTATAATCGCAGGCTGGCTGCCTATAGGGAAAGCGACACGTAACGGCAAGCTTGTGACCAGCACCGAGGAGATAAGCTCCAAGTACGGACGAATAAACTTTTACATTTCTCCCAAAAGGCTTTGGGAAGAAACGGGCTACATATGGAAAGGAGAAAGATAGCCATGTCTAACACACGTTCCGAGTTATCGGAGAAAAATCAGTACCGCATCGAGAAGCACAGATACTATGAGCTTATGCATTTCTGCCTGCAATACCCGATATGGAAAAAGGCGTATGCCTCGCTCACTGACCTGAGCAGCAGACCCGCAGACCTTTTGTTGAAAGAAAACTTCGGGCATCTGGCTGACCCAACTGCACGATGCGCACAGGCAAGACTTTTTTACTCGACAAGGATCAATATGGTCGAAGAAACAGCAAGGGAAACGGAACCCGCGCTCTGGAATTATATTCTGAAAGCGGTAACAGAAGGGCTTTCATACGACAAACTTCGCACCATGACCAACATACCCTGTGGAAAGGATGCTTATTACAAGCTGCATCGAAAGTTTTACTGGCTCCTCAACAAGAAAAGAGACTGATTCACAAAATTTACAAGTCCTTTAATGGAAATAAATTTAAAGGAGGAATCTTTTTATGAAAAAGATATTTGAAACTACGAAGAAAGTTTTCTGGACTACCTGGACATTGATGTTCGCTCTTGCTGGAGTTTGTGCAATCAGCGGAGCGATAGTAAATGCCCTTTTTGCGGAAAACAAACGCGAAGAATTATTGAATCAGTTCGCAAAAAGATTTACTTAATAAGTTAAAACCGATAAGAGAGAGTCCTGAACAAGGGCTCTTTCTTTTTTTTAAAAAATTTTAAAAAATCCAGTACGCACTTTACCAAAAAATGTGTTATACTGATAGCATATAATTATGCCCCCGCAAAAATAACAGGCTCTATTATGGAACCGAATGGTTACTAAAGCGAAAGGAGAACGAAAATGGACGCGAACAATAAAACATTGGAAGATGTGATACAGTCCGAACTCAACGAATTGGAGTATCTGGAAGCAGGAGGCGAAGAAAAATCGTCTGCGGTGAAAGATCTGACCGAGCTTTACAAGCTTAAGATCGAAGAAGAAAAACTCAAGCAGGAGGAGAAGAACAGTCTCATCCAAAAGCAGGAGAATTTCAAAGACAGGATCGTTAAGATTTGTGTTGCCGGAGCTGAACTTGTAATACCGCTTACAGTTTATGGCATACTTGCGATAAAAGGCTTTAAGTTCGAGGAAACAGGAACATTCACGTCACAGACATTCAAAGGATTGTTAGGTCTTTTCAAACCTAAAAGGTAAAATGAAGTTCCATAACCGGGAGAACGTTATATTCACACGTTCTCTTGGTTTTTCGCAAAATTTGCAAGTTGTATTATGAGAGACATCTCTCAATAACTTTTAAGGAGGTGACGATTTTATGCGTAAGGAGAAAATGCACGACGAGGAAGAAATACTCGACGAAGTGGACGAGCTTGACGAGGGAACCGAATGGGCACCTAATATGGTGAAAATGTTCGGAGGACGTATACCGCCTGCTGGTTGCAGGGCGTGCGGAGGACCCTATCCAAGCTGCATGACATCGTGCAGTATGTTCGACGATTAAATCGTCCGGAAAAGTCTGTGGAAACACGGGCTTTTCTCTTTTTCGGAGACAATATGCGTTATCACTATGAAAAACCGGAGATATACGGTTCTATGTACGGAAAAAATTATATCTGCGATCACCCTGTTTACAGCAAATGTACGCTATACAAGCTTGACGGCAAGGGCTTGGCAGTCATACAGCAAAGATTTGACAGTGAGACAAAATGCACCTACTGGGACGCTGTGGATCCGTGGCTTACGGACGAATTATATTTACATCCAAAATTCAAGGAATACTTTGACGAACGGGCTAAAAAGTGTACGAATGGGCTATATCCCACGGTGACTGTCAGACAAATAATGTGGGCGTTTAAAATGAAACCGTTACCTAAAGAACGTTGGGAGACGGTATTTGACAGAAAAGATATTTAGACGCAAAAATTACAGCTCCTGTTATGGAAACATTAACGAAAGGAGCAAAAAGCAGTGGATGAGATGAAAATAGTATCGAGTTTTACTAAAGGCATGATCGCTAAAATCATAAAGCGCGTGTTAAAAAACAAGCTTGGATATAATGTGGATGTCCAGCTTAACGAGTTTAACACCACTATAAAGGATGGCGAAGTTCATGCTCATATTAGCCTTGACGCTAATCTTGAGAAAATCGAATTGCTTAAATTGCTGACCGCGATAGGTTTGCAGTAAAGAGAGGCAGAGCCCGAACAAGGGCTCTTTCTCTTTTCGCAAAATTTATAAGTCCTGTAATGGAACGGTAAGCTCAGTTGGTGAAGCGCCACATATACGTGGAGGACGCAGGTTCGATTCCTGCACCGCTCCTTATATTTTTCTGAAAGGAGAAGCACAAAATGAAGTTTATCGAAAGTGTGCAAAGAGGTATTTTCAAGTCGCTTAAGTGGCTGAAAAAAGCATCTCCGACAATACTTACCTGCGCAGGGGCAGTAGGCATCGGAGTAACAGCGGTACTGACGGGAAAAGCAGTACCCAAAGCAATCAGGCTTATGGAGGAAGCCCAAAATGATAAGGCAGATGAATTGACTGCGGTGGAAAAAGTCATTGCTGCGGCTCCGGCATATATACCCGCTGTCGTGTCGGGCGTAGTCACGGCGGCGTGCGTTATCGGTGCGAATCTGATAAACAAAAGACAGCAGGCGGCGTTGACAAGCGCGTATATTCTTTTGGACAACATGTTCAAAGAGTACAAAACAAAGGTTAAGGATCTGTACGGAGACACAGCTGACAAAGAAGTACGGGAAGCCATCGTCAAGGACAAATATGACGGCAAAGGGATCTCAGATGACAAAATACTGTTCTATGAACCTTATTACGGCGAATTTTTTGAATCGACAAAAGAAGAAGTAAGAGAAGCGGAATATCATCTGAACCGAAATTTTATTCTCCGAGGATATGCCTCGTTAAGAGAATTTTATGAATTTCTCGGATTGGATACAACAGAGGCTGACGAAGCACTCGGCTGGTCTTGCGATGCGGGATGTGAGTTTTATGGCTATCAGTGGATAGATTTTGAGCATGAGCTTACAGCTGTCGATGATGACCCTGAACTTGAGTGCTTTATTATACATTTCCCGTTCCCACCTACAGCCGACTATATATAAATTCGCAAAAATCACAACCCGTGTTATGGAAAGGAGGCGATTGCTTTATGAACGCTCTGACGATAATAGGTCTCGCTTTGACGGCTATAGGAGGGATAGCAACCGGATTAGCCAAGGATAGAGAGATCGAAGATAAGGTAGAGGAAGAAGTAAGCAAACAGCTTGCATTACAAAGCAAAAAAGATAAGGAGTCCTGACAAGGGCTCTTTGTCTTTAAGGAGGCACAAAATGACAACTGTCAAACGAGGGACAGCATTAGCAACACGACTGCCGACATATGACGTGCAGCATGAATATGTTTTGGCTATCATCAGCGATTGCTGTTGGTACTTTGAAGATGAGTTTGAACGATGGAACGATGTAAACGAAGAGGTTTACAGCATCATCAAATGGACAATGAATGAGATCGTCACACTTGTGGAAACGCATATATCGGAGCCGCCGCTCAAAATCATAGACGATTTCAGAAACAAGTTCGAGAGATTTTCAAAAAGCTGTTTAAACGCAGACAATGTATATTTTTGTGAGTGGGTACTGGAAATAACAGATTACGTTATTGACCAGTTTATGTGAAAGGAGAGTTATATTTTGAAAGGTTTAAAAGCAATAGTGACAAGCATGGGATCGGTGCTTAAAAAGTACAGCCCCGAAATACTTACGGGTCTCGGAATAGCAGGCATGGTCGCGTCGACGATACTTGCGGTAAAAGCTACCCCAAAGGCTCTTACTCTTATTAACGAGAAGAAAGAAGAAATGGGTGTGGCAAAGCTGAATACTCAGGATACTGTCAAAACGGCGTGGAAGTGTTATATTCCCTCATTGGCATTGACGGCTGTGTCAGCCATCTGCATAGTCGGAGCGAGCGCAAGCAATGCCCGCAGAAATGCAGCATTGGCGACCGCGTATACCATATCTGAAAATGCACTCAGGGAGTATCAGAACAAGGTCATAGAAACAGTCGGTGAAAAGAAGGAAACAGAGATACGCGATTCCGTTGCCAAGGACAAAATAGACAAAACTCCGGTCAGCAGCGAGGTCATTGTAACGGAAAAAGGTAATACTTTGTGCTACGACACTCTGTCGGGACGATATTTCCGCTCGGACATTGACAAAATAAAAAGAGCTGTCATAGAAATAAACTTTAAGATAATAGACGAGGTCTATGCTTCATTGAATGAGTTCTACGATGAGCTGGAACTCCCACATACCAAAATGGGAGACGACCTCGGCTGGAATGTCATAGACGGACGAATGGATATCCATTTCAGTTCTCATGTGGCTGCGGACGGAAATCCGTGCCTTGTGCTGAACTATCGTGCGGCACCGAGATATGACTATATGCGAAGGTGATTCGCAAAATTTACAAGTCGTATTATGGAGAGAATCCGAAAATTATATTTTCTGAAAGGAGAAAAAATCATGGATGAACAGAACGAATTAATGGTCAGCGACTACGAGGAGGTTGTACCTCAGGAAACTACGGAGGAAAGCTCTTCCGGTAACGGTAAGTACATAGCGGCAGGCGTTGCTATAGGCGCGGTAGGCATAATTGCAGGCAGATGGCTCTGCAAGAAAGTCTTCCGTCCTTTGAAGCGCAGGCTCAGGGACAAACTGGAACGGGAGCTTTCTCAGGAAGAATCCGAGGACGAAATATCCGCCGAAGAAACTGATGCGAAAGTTGTTTACACAAATGGTTCGACAAAGGAAGAAAATAGCAAAGGATAAATCCGAGGGGAGATACCTGTAACAAGGTGTCTTCCCTTTTGTTTTTGGCGGAGGTGTGCATGAGATATTTTTACAAAGGTCCGGTAATGGAGTTCGGCAAGTGCATAGCGTTTGTATGGCATGGAACGACATGTGCGGTCTCTGAGAAAAAAGCAAGGTCAAATCTTGTATATCAGTTCAAAAAAGAGTTCGGCAAACTGCCCGGCGCAAAGATATCTCTGCCGGGAAAGATAAGGAGAATTAAATTTTGACTGCCACATCATGAAAGGAGAATTATATTTTGGAAGAATACAAATCCAACTCCTTCAAATCGAAGGAATCAAAAGCCAATAACACGGGGAGGATCGTTTCCTCGTCAACGAAGCTCAAAACTAAAACAAACGCCCGCAAAATAGCGGACACGCTTATAGCCGGGACGATAAGCGATGTTATGACACATTTCGTGACGGATATTGTGGTGCCGTCCATACAGCGTGCAATAACCGACAGTATCAATATCCTGCTGTATGGGAACGATGCTCCCGAAAAGCGCAGAAACTCCGGACAGTCCAATATATCTTACTGGACGGCGTCAAACAGAGCCGCGCGAGACAGACGATATGACGACTATCGTTCAAGAGGTGCCGCAAGCTATGATGAAATTATATTTGATAATCGTGGAGAAGCGGAGCTTGTTCTCGACAAAATGGATGAAATAATAGCATCTTACGGCGTTGTCAGCCTGCTTGATTTCTATGAAATGGCAGGTCAGGACTGCCCATATACCTACAGGCGCTACGGCTGGACAGACATCCGCGGAGCAAGCGTTATCCGTACACGGGACGGGTATCTTATAAAGCTCCCAAAAGCTATGCCTATAGATTGAAAGGAGTAAAATGGATACATACGACCAGACAATAAAGGCAGACGCACACAAACCGCGTCTGTCGCTTATGCCGCATGAAATTATATTTGCGGTAGTAGCGGTAAGAGAGTTCGGGCTGACAAAATACCCGGATAAGGATTCATGGAAACAGGTAAGCAAGGAGCGCTATAACGATGCGCTGCTCAGGCACCTTATGGCGTATCTTGCTGACCCCGACAAAAAGGACGATGAAAGCGGACTGCCACATTTATGGCACGCCGCATGGAACATAGCAACATTACTGGAATTAGAAAAGGAGAACGATCATGAGTAACAAATTAAACGCAATAAAAGCAATAGTATCGAAGGTAGGTTTCGCCTTCAAAAAGCACAGCCCCGAAATACTTGTTGTAACGGGCATAGCTGCGGGTGTCGCAAGTCTCGTACTTGCCTGCAAAGCTACCACAAAAGCTTCCGCAATAATGGACGAAACTAAAAAAGAACTGGAAACGGTAGATAAATGCCGTGAGACAAAATCGGAAGCGGAATACAGTGCAGAAGACGAGAGCAAGGACAAGGCTCTCATATACGTTCAGACAGGCGTAAAGTTTGCTAAGCTGTATGCCCCCGCAGCGATCTTCGGCGCGGTGTCCGTTGCTTGTGTGCTTGCGTCGGTAGGCATACTCAAAAAGAGAGGCGCAGCTCTTGCAGCGGCATACGCTACCGTGGATAAAGCGTTCAAAGACTATCGGAATCGTGTCATAGACCGTTTCGGCGAAGTCGTTGATAAGGAACTGAAATATGGAGCCCTCACCAAAAAAGTCGAGAAGACCGTCACAGACGAAAACGGCGAGGATAAAATCGTCGAAACGGAAGTAACAGTATTCTCGCCCGGAGAATATTCGCGGATATTTGATGAAACAAACGTAAACTGGGAGAAAACCCCCGATTTCAACCAGATGTTCATACGCGCAAGGGAATCCTATGCAAACGACAAGCTCAGGACGCAGGGCTTCCTCTTCTTGAATGATGTGTACAAAATGCTTGGTTTTGAACCTACAAAAGCGGGTCAGGTAGTAGGTTGGCTCTACAGACCGGATGGCAATGATGTCGGAGACAATTATATTTCCTTCAACATTTACGACCCAAACAACGAGGCAAAAGTCAACTTCGACGAAGGTCTTGAAAGAAGTATAATTCTCGACTTCAATGTTGACGGTTATATTCTCGATAAATTTGAGAATGAGAGGAGGTGATCTTATGAGCAACTTGCTTACAGTTATATCTTACACATTCGCGGCAATGGCGAGCCTCTGCTTCTTAGGTGGAGTAGCGGTAATATCGGGAGGTAAAGAGAATGGACGCGCTTGAAAACTTCATATCAATGCTCGATTATATTTTCGACTCAAAACGCAAAAGGCATATCACCGGAGGTATTCTGTTGAGTATGTCTTTGCTGTTCGGCGGTCTGGCAGTCACCGCTATTACTATCAAAAACGAAGAAAAGGAGAAAAGATACGATGAATAAACTTGCAGGTCTTGTTATATTTCTGCTGGGTACGGCATTAGGAGCTTTAGTAACTTGGAGAGCCGTAAAGGAAATTTACGAACAGTACGCAAACGACGAGATAGACTCGGTCAAAAAGGTATACGAGAAGCGCGTGGAACTCGAAGCGAAAAAGGCTGAACTTATAAACAAGGTCACCAAAAAGCACGAGATAACCGAAGAAGAGAAAAAAGAGAACCGCACCATCCTCAAAAGCAACGCTTATGTTGTTGAAAGTATGGATACAGACGATCCGTATGTGATCTCTCCCGACGAATTTGGAGAAAAGGATGATTACGAGACAATATCTCTCATGTACTATGAGGACGATGTTCTTGCAGACGACAACGAGGACAAAATAGACAACGTGGAAGATATTATCGGCTACGAATCGTTATCACATTTCGGGGAATACGATGACGACACCGTATATGTGAGGAACGACGTTCGCAGAACGGATTACGAGATCATTCGCATACCGTCTGCATATGCGGAGGTGCTGAAAGAAAAACCGTATAAAAGGAGAGAAAATGAGTAAAAACGAACTTAGCCGTAAATATTTTGACTGGCTTTTCAGTTTCGTCTACGATAAAAGATATTCTTCCAAAACGTCATATTCAAAGCTTCTGCATCATCTGCACAGGGTCGATTTCCGATACATAATACCGATGGATGGGAACCGTGCGGATGACGGAATGAATATGAGATACCGTTATGGCTATGACCGTCACCTCAACGATGCGGTCATAGCTTCTTATCTTGATGACAGACCATGCAGCGTGCTTGAAATGCTCGTGGCTCTGTCACTGAGATGCGAAGAAGAAATAATGAGCAGTCCCGATGAAGGCGACAGGACAGGACAATGGTTCTGGGGAATGATAGTAAATCTCGGCTTGGGTCTTATGGACGATGTAAGATATGACGAAAACATTGTAAATGAGCATCTTGACAGATTTATGGAACGCAGATATTCGAGGGACGGTTCCGGAGGACTGTTCACCATAGAGGACTGCGACCGCGATCTCAGGGATCTCGAAATATGGCATCAGATGTGTTGGTATTTAAACAAGATTTGAAAGGAGCAGTATCATGGATAACGCATTAGATTATATTTTCAGAGCACTCGGAAAGTCTGAGCGCAGTATACAGAAATTGGCAAAAGGTCTTGCTCGTCAAAGGAGTATAAGCAGGTCTTTATATGGTATGGCTTTAGGAGCAGCTGTCTATGCATTGTTCGCTAATTTGCATACCAAACAGTTATCGAGGCGCACGGAAAAACTCGAACACGAGTTAAATGATTTGAAATTTAAAATGGTGCTGAGAGAAATGGAGGAAGAAGAGGCATGATATGATCGACTTCTTAATGATCTCAACACGAAGCAAAAAACGCGGAACAGTTGAGATCTATCCTAAATTCATTATCAAGAAGAGTTCCGATCTGATGATACGCGGCGGAGATTTCTACGCGGTATGGCTGGAAGAAAAAGGTTTATGGTCTACGGATGAGCAGGATGTTATACACACCGTAGACCGTGAGCTTGATAAATACGCCGAGGAACATCGTTCGCACTTTTCTTCTGACATAAGCGTCAAAGTTCTGCATATGTGGGATGCTGAAAGCGGGATAATAGATGTGTGGCACAAGTATTGTCAAAAACAGATGCGCGATAACTTTCATATTTTGGACGAGAAAATTATATTTTCAAACACACCAACAGATAAGAAAGATTATGCAAGCAAAAAGCTGCCCTATCCTTTGCAAAAAGGCAGTGTAAATGCTTATGACAAGCTTATGGGTACATTATATTCCGAAGAAGAGCGTCACAAAATAGAGTGGGCTATAGGGTCTGTGGTATGCGGTGCATCAAAAAGGCTGCAAAAATTTCTGGTGCTTTACGGTGCGGCAGGAACAGGAAAATCGACGGTTCTCAATATCATACAACAGTTATTCGAGGGGTATTATTCGGTATTCGATGCCAAAGCTCTCGGTTCTTCCAGCAATTCGTTTGCGCTTGAAGCTTTTAAATGCAATCCTCTTGTCGCGATACAGCATGACGGCGACTTGTCCAAAATAGAGGATAACACAAGGCTCAATTCTCTTGTATCTCATGAACAGATGACAGTCAACAATAAGTTCGAGAAATTATATTCTACAAACTTCAAATGCTTTCTGTTCATGGGTACAAACAAACCTGTGAAGATAACTGATGCAAAATCAGGACTTATACGAAGGCTGATAGATGTATCTCCGTCCGGAAACAAATTGCCCGCAAGTGAATATGCCACGGTTATAAAACAAGTAGGATTTGAACTCGGAGCTATAGCTTGGCACTGCAAGGAAGTATATCTCAATGACCCCGAAGCCTATGACGCATATATTCCCACAGCCATGCTCGGGGCATCGAATGATTTCTATAATTATATTCTCGACAGCTACTATGTATTCCGAAAAGAAAACTGTACAAGTCTTAAAGCAGCTTGGGAGATGTACAAAACATACTGTGATGAGGCAAAGGTCATGTTTCCGCTTTCTCAGAGAGCGTTTAAAGAGGAACTGAAAAACTACTTTCACGAATATGCCGACCGCGTGAGTGCTGAGGATGGAACAAGGATACGCAGTTATTATTACGGGTTCCGTGTCGAGAAATTCGAGAAACCTGAAAAACCCGATGAAACAAAATCATGGCTTGTATTCGACAGGGAAATTTCGGTTCTTGATGATATTTGTAAGGACTGCCCTGCGCAATACGCTACAGACAAGGAAACGCCTGCCAAAAAGTGGGATGAGGTGATTACAACTCTGACTGACCTTGACACGCACAAGCTGCATTATGTGAAAGTACCAGCGTATCTTATAGTTATTGACTTTGATATTACGGACGAGAATGGAAACAAATCCCTTGAACGAAATCTCGAAGCTGCACGCAAATGGCTGCCAACATACGCAGAACTCAGCAAGAGCGGTAAAGGTATACACCTTCATTATATTTACACCGGCGATATTTTAAAACTGAGCCGCGTATATGATGACCATATTGAGATCAAGGTTTTTACAGGAAAAAGCTCATTAAGACGCAAACTTACAAAATGTAACAGCTTGCCTATTGTCGAAATAAGCTCAGGTCTGCCACTGAAAGGAGACGGCAAAATGATAAATTTTGAAGCGGTAAAGAGCGAAAAAAGTCTTAGGACAATGCTTAAGCGCAATCTTAACAAGGAAATACATCCGGGTACTAAGCCCAGCATTGACTTTATATACAAAATACTGGAAGATGCATATTCGGGCGGGCTAAAATACGATGTTACCGATATGAGAAATGCGATCCTCGCGTTCGCTGCCGGCAGCACACATCAGGCGGAGTATTGCATAAAGCTCGTAAACAAAATGAAATTCAAGTCAGACGAGGCATCGGAAGCCGAAAAGAATGAAGATGCCAAACTTATATTCTTTGATACGGAAATATTTCCGAATCTGTTTCTTGTGAACTGGAAAGTAGAAGGTGAAGGAAAGCCTGTTGTCCGAATGATAAATCCGACACCTTCCGAAATAGAAGAACTGTTGTCGTTCAGGCTTGTGGGGTTCAACTGCCGCAGATACGACAACCATTTGCTGTACGCAAGGCTCTTGGGCTACACTAACAAGCAGCTATATGACCTGTCCCAAAGGATAATAAACGGCGGAAAAGATTGTTTCTTCGGTGAAGCATATAACATATCGTATACGGATGTTTATGATTTTTCAAGCAAAAAGCAGAGTCTCAAAAAGTTCGAGATAGAACTTGGTATCCATCATCAGGAGTTGGGGCTTCCGTGGGATCAGCCTGTGCCGGAAGAACTTTGGGAGAAGGTAGCGGAATACTGCGACAACGATGTTCTTGCTACAGAAGCAACTTTCAATGCGAGAAAGGCAGATTTTACAGCAAGACAAATACTTGCGGACGTAGCAGGTATGACTGTCAACGATATCACTAACTCCCTTACTACAAAAATTATATTCGGCACCGAACGTCACCCGCAAAGCAGTTTTAATTACCGCAATATGGGCGATATGTCGTGCGAAGCCGAAACCGGAAGTCTTGTATGCACCCGGAACGGGCAGACTTTTGTATACGATCCGGACGAGTGGACAAGGTTCGACAAAAACAGCAGACCTCTCTTTCCGGGTTATATTTACGACCACGGCAAGTCTGTGTACAGAGATGAAGAAGTCGGCGAAGGCGGCTACGTGTATGCCGAACCGGGTATGTACGGCGATGTCGCTTTGCTTGATATTGCGTCTATGCATCCGTCAAGCATAATCGCGGAAGAACTGTTCGGACCGTACACAAAGAACTTCGAGGACATCGTACAAGCTCGTCTGGACATAAAGCACAAGGATTTCGATTCCGCCAAAATGAGACTTAACGGAAAGCTTGCAAAATATCTGACCGACGAGAAAGCGGCGAAAGACCTTGCTCAGGCTTTGAAGATAGCAATAAATTCGGTCTACGGTCTTACAGCCGCGAATTTTGAAAATCCGTTCAGAGATGACCGCAATATCGACAATATCGTTGCCAAACGCGGTGCGCTGTTTATGATAAATCTCAAACATGAAGTTCAAAAGCGAGGCTTTACCGTCGCACATATCAAAACCGATTCCATAAAGATACCGGACGCAACACCGGAGATCATATCCTTCGTTACAGAATACGGCAAAATATACGGCTATAATTTTGAGCATGAAGCTACCTATGAAAAGATGTGTCTTGTAAACGACGCGGTGTATGTTGCCAAATACAAGACCGAAGATTCAGACGGTGAATGGACTGCCACAGGAACGCAGTTTCAAGTGCCTTACGTGTTCAAAACCTTGTTCACTCATGAAGATATTGAATTTGAAGATCTTTGTGAGACAAAAGCGGTAAGCAGTGCGCTGTATCTCGATACAAACGAATCGCTGCCAGAAGGAGAGCATGACTATCATTTTGTCGGCAAGGTCGGTCGGTTCTGCCCGATAAAGCCGGGATGCGGAGGCGGTCTGCTTATGCGGGAGACCGAAAACAAAAAGACCGGAGAAAAAGGTTACGCAGCAGTGACAGGCACAAAAGGTTATCGGTGGCTTGAATCTGAAATGGTAAAGACACTCGGCAAAGAAAACGATATAGACCGTTCGTATTATGACAGTCTTGTTAATGACGCTGTCGAAAAGATATCCAGCTATGGAGATTACGAGTGGTTCGCTTCTGATGACCCTTATATGTCGAACAATGTTCCATGGGTTCTGCCCTGCAATAATAAAGCACAAAAGAACTGCTTTGACTGCCCGAACTTCAACCATGATCCGTACCATCTTGACTGTGGGCTTGGCTATGATATTTCAAACGTAATGACTGTGAACGGCTATCCGATAGACACGATCCGGCTGCCGTTTTAATTATATTTCAGGAGGAAAACAAAAGTGTTACCCAATATTCAGATAGAAAATGCACGCATTATATTCCGCAATTTCGCGGGCAAAGGCACAAAATACAACCGTGAGGGGAGCAGAAATTTCTGTGTCATCATAGACGACCCGGATAAGGCAAGGGAACTTTCCGAAGCGGGCTGGAATGTAAGAGTTCTGGCTCCTCGTGATGAAGACGAAGAAGCGGTTCATTATATTCAGGTGGCGGTCAACTTTGACAGAAGACCTCCGACAATACATCTCATATCCGGCAAAAAAATGACCGAGCTGGACGAAGAATCCATAGACGCGCTTGATTACGCCGAGATAAGGAACGTTGACCTTAACATACGTCCTTACGAGTGGGAGGTCAACGGCAAAACCGGAGTAAAGGGGTATTTGCGTTCTATGTACGTGACCATTGAGGAAGACGAGTTCGCGGGCAAGTACGCGGATTACGAAAGCTGATAAAATGCTTTTGCTGAAAGGAGAAAAATGAAAAGAACGGATAAGCATGACCCTGCAAAGGAGTTTGACAAATTATTTGAAACGCTTACATATCGGCATAACAAATGGGAAGTCTGGGAGGACTTTGTTATCATGTCGGCGTGCTCAGTATCCAATGGTATGAGCAAAAACCAATTTGAAAGACGTGAAAAATTATATTTGCGCACTATCGGCAAGTATAAGAAAGACGAACAGCAGATATTCCCTCAGCTTTTCGCTGAAACAGTTCTTGCACTGGAAGAAAACCCGGATCAGGATTTTCTCGGAAAAATATATATGTCTGCCGGACTTGGTGACAACAACAGAGGTCAGGTGTTTACACCATACAATATTTGCCAAATGATGGCGGAAATGATAATGGGCAATTTGGCAGCAGAAGCAAAAGAAAAAGGTTTTGTTACTGTTTCTGACCCGACCTGTGGAGCCGGGGCACTGCTGATAGCGGCAGCGAACAAAGCAAAGCGTGACTTTGAGAAAGACGGGCTGAATTTCCAAAATCATATTCTGATGTATGCGCAGGACATAGATATGACTGTGGCTCTTATGTGTTACATCCAGCTTTCACTTCTCGGTATAGCGGGGGTTGTCAAAATAGGCAACTCCCTGACCGAGCCTATTACATACGGAGATGACCTGAAAAATTATTGGTTCACACCGATCTACTGTACCGGGGTGTGGGAAGCAAGACGAATGATAAACCGAGTTAAACAATTATAGGAGGACAAAATGAACAGTAAAAAACTGAGGCGAGAGGTCAAGCGCAGACTTGAAAAATGGAACGAACGTTCGGTATTCAAATTCGCCGGCGTTAAAGGTGTTACACGCGCAGATATGGATACTTTGCTCACGTGCTGCGATTATTATGACGAACATGGGAGCTTGTATGGTCTTTCATATTTTTCGCCGGAAGTAAAGCAGGTGCTTATTTATTACGGAGCATTGGAATTGCTCAGAAAGGAAGACACTTATGTCGGATACTGATACATTAGAAACCTGGATAATAGTGCTTTGTGTGTTATTAAGCGTTATGACGATAGTGGTCATATTGTGCGCCATAAGGGGTATTGTTTACAATGACGACGTAAGCAGCTTAACAAAGCAGGTAGAAGAAGCGGAAATACATAACAAACAGCTTTACGAATCAGTCGAACGGCTATCGGAGATAAATGCCGACCTTGAAAAACAAAATAGCGTAATGCAAAGCAAACTCGATACGATAGAGAAGCTTCGCGAGACGGCAAAAACGGCATACAAGATGCAAATAAAGCTCGATAAGTCTGTTGAAACCGAAGAGGTCAAAATAAGCGGCGACTTCATGCCTTTACCTGCCGGTATGACAAATACGTACCGCTGTGAAGATTTCAGGAAATTTACAGATACCAAAAGTGACCACTATCAATTACAGCTTGAATGTGCGACCGATATGGAGACCGGCATCCGCTTTTACAGGAAAGATGGCGTTGTATATTTATGTGCAGCTCTCGGCGGAGCCTACTGCTCATCTATCGGTGAAGCGTACAAAATAACCTTGAAATGCGGATATGTGTTCAACGTTGTGTCCGCCGACTTCAAGCACGCGAACCAAATCACCGACCCTGATCCGACAGATTATGGGGATGCCGATACAAACTATGACAAACAACCGGCAACGAACGTCATAGAGTTTGTTTACGATAAAAAGATCGCTCCGCAGAAAGTAATTATGGCAGGCACAATGTCGGCTTTGGATAAATTCGGCGGGTTGTACGGAGACGGCGGCAATATTGTTTCTATGGAACGTCTCGGAAAGGTATGGATACAAAATGGATTTTAAAGAAAAACTTGCACAGCAGATAAAAGACTGCGGTCAGGACTTGATAGATAACGCTGAGAAATATGTTGGGGATGGGAATACAGATATGCTTACCGGTATGACAATATACATAAATTTCGAGCTCGGTGAAGATTTCGGGAACTGCCCTACAATAGATGTCAGCAAAACGGAGCTTAGCAGGCACGCAGTAGACAGAATATTGAAAGATGTGATATGAAATGGCAGGAATAACTCTGTATGATTATCAGTTCGATGCCGTTAAAAGAATGAAAAACGGCTGTATACTCTGCGGCGGTGTGGGAAGCGGCAAATCCCGCACTGCCCTTGCCTACTATTATATTCTGAATGATGGGGTCATAGGCACGGAAGAATATGTACCGATGAACGATCCGCCTATGGATTTGTACATAATAACCACAGCAAGGAAGCGAGATACTCTCGAATGGGAAGACGAGATGTCGTATTTCCTGCTGTCGGGCGATGATACGTCCTTATATTGCAACACTGTTGTCGTTGACTCGTGGAACAATATCAAAAAATATGCAAATGTACGAAATGCGTTCTTTATATTTGATGAACAAAGAGTTGTCGGCTCAGGTGTTTGGGTCAAGGCTTTTCTCAAAATTACCCGTGCCAATCAATGGATATTGCTCTCGGCTACTCCCGGAGATACTTGGCTGGATTATATTCCGGTGTTTGTGGCGAACGGCTTCTACAGGAACAAAACCGAGTTTAAACGTGAACACATCATATACAGTCCGTTCAGTAACTTTCCGAAAGTCGACCGATATGTAAACACAGGAAAACTTGTTCGTCTCAGAAATTCTATTCTGGTCAATATGGATTTCAAAAGAAAAACCGTTCCGCATTTTGAAGACATTTACACTGACTACGACAAAGAGCTTTACAAAACTGTTACTCGCACACGCTGGGATCCGTTCAATGAATGTCCGATAGAAAATGCAAGTGAGTTTTGCTATATTCTTCGCAAAGTCGTCAATTCTTCGGATGCACGGCAGGCAGCTTTGCTGGAGCTTTTGGAGAAGCACCCGAGAGCTATTATATTCTATAACTACGATTACGAACTTGAAATACTGAAAGAGCTGTATTACGGCGGCAAGGTCAAAATTGCGGAGTGGAACGGGCATTGCCATCAGCCTATACCTGACAGCAAACGCTGGGTGTATCTTGTGCAGTATAACGCAGGCGCTGAGGGCTGGAACTGCATCAAGACCGACACTGTTATATTTTGGTCTCAGAATTATTCGTACAAGATAATGGCACAGGCTCAGGGACGTATAGACAGGCTTAATACACCGTTTACAGACTTGTATTTCTATAACCTCAAAAGCAGAAGCGGTATTGACATTGCCATCGGACGAGCTTTATCGGAAAAGAAACGGTTTAATGAGACTGCGTTTTATTCGCAGAAGTGAAAGGAGAAAATAAAATGATTGAGAAAATGAGGCATATATTCAAATGCTTTTTTGCTTTTTTAAAAACTATAATGCTTATGCTTGGGTTGTTGTTGATTATTATAGGGTGGAAGCTTGGTATACGCTGTGAAATAAAAGTGGAAGGTTCAAATTTCACAGCAATTATTGACAGCCCCGAAAAAGTATATAACTTTATCAAGGACGTAGGGGAGCGAACGCAGAACTAAAAGCTTTAATATCATTGCTGATTTTGTTAAGCGGGGCGCTGTGATTTATTTTATATCCACAAAGATTTCCTCTAATAAAGACTTGTCCGTCCATTATACCCACGGAAAGATCACCGTTTTCAAGTTCTTTATAAATGGTCTTTCCAAACTTAATAACTAAGCGAACAATATCTAAAACTATTTTACTGTCAATGTACATTATTCTGTACCTCCTATTATATTTTTAGGAGTATTGTAACACAAGAACTTATAAAAGTCAACAATTTTTGAAAGGAAAAATAAAATGATCAGAATTGAAAACGTGGAAGTATGCGGCTTTGAAGCTGCGGCGCGCGGAATGCGAAATCCTATGAACTCTTGGGGCAGGAGCGACAGTGTTTTTATTCCTTACCTGGATGATGGTTCTTCTTTTGGCACATTTGCAGTCGGTGAAGCAGACCTTACCTTGATGAAAAAGCTTGCCAAAGGCGGTCCCGTACACGCAAAATACCGCCGAATGATCGTTGTATCTGCCGACATAACCGCGCCTCTCTACTGGTGGAAGGAGTATGATACATATAAAGTAGGTACAGTTGCCAACTCGTGCAGTACAATGCACAAAATAGCGGATAAGGAGTTTACGCTGGAGGACTTCTCGCATGAACATCTTGAAGACCTTGACATCAATCCGCTGAAAGAAAAACAGGAAGAACCGTGTATGTACAACTTTTTAACGCCTTTAAAGGAAAAGATACACGTGCTTAATCTCGCAAGAAAATTATATTTGCAGACTGGTGATAAAAAATACTGGTGGATTATGATACAGCTTCTTCCGACCTCATACAATCAGAGACGGACAGTAATGCTGAACTATGAAGTTCTTGCGGGCATTTATCCCATGCGCAAAGACCATAAGCTTGACGAATGGCAGAAGTTCTGCAAGTGGATAGAGACGCTGCCGCACAGCGAGATAATTACGCTTAAGGAGGAACACGATGCAGCCGAGTGAACAAAAAGAGGTATACTTCGACCTGTACTGTGATATGTGCGAACACCGTGACAAAAAAGATACGGATGAGCCTTGCGACGATTGCTTGGCTGAACCTGTCAATTTGAACAGTCATAAACCTGTAAAGTTTAAGGAGAAGAAATGATGAATGGTGTAACAGTTTTGAACGTGATGCCATCGGACTTAAGCGTGTATTGGGTGGTTGTGCCGGTAGTGATGATACTTGGTTTTGCAACTTTAATTTTTAGCGTTCGCGAAGATGTAATTCCTCTTATAGGAGCAGCAATACTTTTGTTAGGAGCAGGAACAACGTTGTTTATTCTGTTATTTACTCCCGAACATAGCAGTGAACGATATGAAGTCGTCATATCCGATGATGTGTCTTTGAACGAATTCTTAGAACGATACAAAATAATAGAACAACGCGGCGAAATATATACAGTGATAGAAAGGAAACAAAATGAATAAAACAGAACTTTTAAAGAACAAACTCATGTCGGCAGCCCTTGTTATACTTGGGCTGCTTTCTTTAGCGCTGACATCTGATATGACCGCACTTGTGCTGATACTGATATTTGCAGTACCGCTATTCTTTGCAAAGGAGAACATGATAACATGAAAGCAAGAATAGGACCTAACGCTGTGCAGCGAAAAATTATGGATTCCGAAATAAAGAAGAGGATAGCGGAATTTGACCGTAAGAATGCGGCGGAGCTTGACGCTATAATATTGTGGGTGCTGCATGAACAGCTGGGCTTCGGAGCCAAAAGGCTGCGCAGATTTTATGACAGATTTGCAGATGAAGTAGCTGCGTTGGTGAATAAATACGAAACGGACGATTGCGACGATGCGTGGTTGTGTACACAAAAGCTGAAAGAGATCGGCGTAGATATTGAAGAATGGAGTAAAGAAAATGCGTAAATTTGATAAACATGAGTACTATGCTTGTTATGGCAAAAATTATGAGGGGTATAACGACCCTACATATTTCAAGGCTGTGCGGAATATAGAGCTTGGAGGCGGCAGAGAGCATCACGAGAGCCGCAGGTACAAGCTTATGGGAATTATATTTGCTGCGTGTAATGCACTTGGTTTTGAGATGGTCGAACGTGTGGTTCTGAGGGACAAACACACTGGAAAAATATATAAATAATAAACAAAATTCGCAAAATTTACAGTAGGAGAGGGCTTTACAAGTTCTCTTCTTTTTGCATTTTTTCTGCCCACTTTTATTTTCAAAACCGGGCATTTGCCCACTTTTATTTTGAACAATGTGATAGATTTGTGAAAATTCTGAATTTTTGAAACGTTTTTTGGTCGAAATGTTGCCCATTTGCCCACTTTCTGCCCACTTTTAAAAACAAAAGTGGGCAAGCTGGATTGGCTCTGGGAGCGGGTTTGCGGGCTTTCTGCCCACTTTCCCACTTATTTTTCTATTTATTCGTGAAAAAAAATAATAAAAATATATAATAAATAGCGAAAAAAAGTGGGCAAGTGGGCAGAAGGCATTTTTCGACCTGAAATTATATTTCATCAAGTGTTTTTTTCGCCAAAAGATAAATTCGCAAAAATCACAAGGGCTTTTATGAGAGGGAAGGTGAAATCGCGGATTTTTGCATTCTCTCTTTTGTTTTACTGATTCTGAAAGGAGAGGCTGTACAAAATGCAGGAAAACGAATTTCAGGCAAAGCTTATCAAAGAATTAAAAAACAGGTTTCCGGGGTGTATTGTACTTAAAAATGATGCATCGTATATTCAGGGCATACCCGACCTTATAATTCTGAACAATGATAAATGGGCATCGCTTGAATGTAAGAAAAATGCCAAAGCAGCAAAACAGCCCAATCAAGAATACTATGTGACAAAGATGGATCGAATGTCTTTTTCAAGATTTATCTATCCCGAAAACAAAGAGGAGGTACTCGATGAACTTCAACAAACATTCGGCTCTTGAAGGGCAGCATGCTTTTCTCGGCGCGTCAAAATACCACTGGATAAACTATAGCGAAGAAAAGGTTGCAGAGGCATATATAAATTTTAAGGCTGCACAAAAAGGAACAATGCTCCATGAGTTTGCGGCATCATGTATTCGTTTGGGGCAAAGACTTCCAAAATCACAAAAGACTTTGAATATGTATGTGAATGACGCGATAGGTTTTCGTATGCTGCCGGAACAGGTGCTGGCATATTCTGCGAATTGTTTCGGCACCGCGGATGCAATATCTTTCCGCAGCAACACACTAAGGATACACGACCTTAAAACCGGTGCCACACCCGCACATATGGAGCAGCTTGAAATATACGCTGCTCTTTTTTGTTTGGAGTACGGCATAAAGCCCGGAACTATAGAAACGGAACTGAGAATATATCAAAGCAATGAGATCGTGCTGTACAATCCGACCGCAGAAGACATTGCGCCCATAATGGACAAGATCATATCATTTGACAAAATAATACAAAAGCTGAAAGAGGAGGAAAGCTGATATGAACCCGGTAGCGGAAGATATTCTTATGCACGTCGGCGTCGGTAAAATGGACGGCGCTCCGGGACCCGGTTCCGGCAGGTATCCTCTTGGGAGCGGTCAGAACCCTTATCAACACAGCGGAGACTTCCTGAGCAGAGTTGAAAAGCTCAAAAAGGAAGGATTCAGCGAAACAGAGATAGCCAAAGCTATGGGTCTGTCCACAACGCAGCTTCGCGCACAAAAAGCTATAGCAAAAACCGAGAGACGAACCCAGCAGATCTCAAAAGTGAAAGAGTTGCAGGCAGAAGGCTACAATGCAACTCAGATCGCCAAAATGATGGGACTTGCCGGCGAATCGTCCGTAAGAGCTTTGCTCAATGAAAAAGCGGAAGACCGTATGTTGAAGTCTCAGAAGATTGCTGCATTTCTGAAAGAGCAGATAGACACCAAAGGTATGATAGATGTTGGCGAAGGTATTGAGCGAGAACTCGGAGTATCAAAAGAAAAACTTAACGAAGCGCTTGAAATACTTAAAGCAGACGGCTATCCTGTATACGGCGGAGGCGTGCCTCAGGTCACAAATCCCGGGAAACAGACAAATTTAAGAGTTGTTTGTCCTCCAGGAACCGAGCATAAAGAAATATACCAGTTCGACAAAATAAATTACATAACCGAGTATTCCTCCAAAGACGGCGGAGAAACATTTGAGACTTTCAAATATCCCGAAAGTATGAACTCCAAACGTTTGCAGATACGCTATGCGGAAGAAGGCGGATCACAGAAAGACGGAGTTATAGAGCTTCGCAGAGGTGTCGATGATCTCTCGCTCGGCAATGCTCATTATGCGCAGGTCAGGATACTTGTGGACGGCACTCACTATCTTAAGGGCATGGCTGTATATTCCGATGATATGCCCGACGGCGTTGATGTTATATTCAACACTAATAAACATAAGGGTACTCCGGCTCTCGGAGATAAAGAAAGCGGTACCGTTCTGAAACAGATAACCGATGACCCGGACAACCCTTTTGGCTCGCTTATAAAAGCAAACGGGCAAAGCTATTATATTGATAAAGATGGCAACAAAAAGCTTTCCCTTATAAATAAGCGTGCGGAAGAAGGCGACTGGGAAGAATGGTCTGATTCCCTGCCGTCGCAGTTCTTAGGTAAGCAGAATAAGGATCTCATTCAAAAACAGCTCAATTTGTCCTTAGCGGACAAGCGGGCAGAGTTTGAGGAGATATGTGCGCTGACCAATCCAACCGTCAAGAGGTACAGACTGAACGAGTTCGCTGACGAATGTGATTCCGCCGCCGTTTCACTTCAGGCAGCTGCTCTCCCCGGTCAGAAGTATCAGGTCATATTACCTCTCACATCTTTAAAGGACGATGAAATATATGCTCCAAGATATGAAGACGGAAGTAAGGTCGCTCTGATACGATACCCTCACGGGAGTACATCGGAAATACCAATACTGACCGTCAATAATAAAAATGCAGAGGGCAAGAGAGTTATTACGCCGGCTTCTATTGACGCTGTAGGAATAACCAGCAAGGTCGCTGAAAGACTTTCCGGTGCAGACTTCGATGGAGATACAGTACAGGTGATACCCACAGGCAGGAATGTAAAAATAACCTCTACCCCGCCCCTCAAAGGTCTGGAAGGATTTGATCCCAAAGAAGAGTATCCGGCTCGTGACGGTTCAAGAAAAATAAAGACTACGCACCAAGAACAAACCGAGATGGGTAAGATATCAAATCTTATTACAGATATGACCTTACTCGGGGCTTCTCCGGATGAATGCGCGAGAGCTATACGTCACAGCATGGTTGTCATAGACTCCAAGAAACACGGTCTTGATTATAAAAAGAGCGAGAAGGATAACAACATTCAGGAGCTTCGCGAGAAGTATCAGGTTCGCTATGATGAAAATGGGAACATACACTACGGGGGCGCATCCACCATCCTGTCAAGGGCATCCTCCGAGATAGATGTGCCTAAACGCAAGGGTTCTCCCCACGTAGACCCCGAAACGGGTAAGATGAGCTACACCGAGGCGCATGAGACTTATGTAGACAAGAAGGGCAAGACCCATGAACGCGCTCAGAAAAGTACCCGTATGGCTGAGACCGATGATGCCTACACCCTTGTTTCCGAGTACCGAACCCCCAAGGAATTATTATACGCGGACTATGCCAACGACTTAAAAAGTCTTGCAAACCAGTCCCGCAAGACCGCAATAGAGACAGGCAAGCTCAAATATTCGGCATCAGCGGCTAAGGTCTATGAAGAAGAAAGGGCGAACCTTGCTGCACAGCTCAACGAGGCTAAGCTCAATGCCCCACGTGAACGTAAGGCACAACTTTTGGCTAATGCCAATATTGCAGCTAAGACACAGACCTACCCTGAATTAAAAGAGGATAAGAAAACTCTTAAGAAGCTTAAACAACAGGAGCTGGAGAGGGCGAGGGCTAAGACCGGGGCTAAGAGGACCCCCATAGTCCTTACCGATAAGTTGTGGGAAGCTATTCAAGCAGGAGCAATAAGCGATAACGCGCTTTCGGAATCTCTTAAGTATATGGATTCCGAAGATTTGAAGAAACGTTCAACTCCTCATGCGTCTACTACTTTAAGTGATGCGAAAATAAATAAGATAAATCGTATGAAAGATTCCGGTTACACTACAAGCGACATCGCTAAAGCTGTCGGCGTTTCTACGTCTACTGTTACGAATTATCTAAAGAAATAAACAGAAAGGAAAAAGCAAATGGCTGATTGTGCGTTGACAACAATTGATAATCCTTATGATCCTTTTCGGCAATTCAGTCAATGGTATTTGTTTGACGTTGAAAAAGGTTACAATTCTTGCGCTTATTTAGCTCGTTTGGCGAAAACATCTGATCAATTTTCAGACAATGAAAACGAAGAAGAAATTGAAAGAGCAATTGATAATATCATCAAATACGATCCTTTCAACATTTACAAGAAAGTCTTCGCTAATGAAACGATCGAAGCAAACAGCGCTTGAGTTTTTAGTCGTTCTTTTAATAAACTAAAAGTTCTTTAGTGTTTTTTATGAATTTGCTTTGGAATTTTCGGTTCTTTGCGCAATTTTTTAGTTTGTTGAGAACGAGTTACAAATTTCTTTTGAGGACTGACAAATTTTTGAGGAATTTTTAAAGTTTTGAAGTTGCAATCCAATTTTTGAGAAATTTTTTAAAAATTTTTGAAGTCCTGCAAATTTTTTTAAAAATTCTTTAATTTTTTTGAAGTTTTGTAAACTTTTCCGAAAAATTCTGTAAATTTTTGAAGAAAATTTTTGAGAAATTTTTTTAAAAAATTATTCGACCATTCTCCGATTTTTCGCGCACCCCGAGGGGGCTTCTAAAAATTTCCACCCCCTCGGTCATCGCGCCGGCCTTCAAAAATTCCCCGCGGGATATTTTTGGAAAACAATTTTATAGCTACGCCACAGTGTTTAAAGGAGCCTGCGTGGTAAAAACCCAAAGAACTGCATTTTCTCCTTTCAGCAGACGACAACTTCCTGTGAAACCTTCTCGCAGGTTCCTTTAAACACTGTGAAACCGCCAATATTCTCTGCCAAACTATGCATAAAGTCTGCATATTGGCAATTATATTTTCGCAAAGGAGGCAAAAGGGTGAAAAAGTCATCTAAAACTTCTCTGCCGGAGAAAAAAATTCGCCCTGCATTGTCTCCGGAGGCAAGAGAAAATCAAATGATCGCGCTTGCGATCGACTTAGCAGAGAAGCAGCTTATAGAAGGTACTGCTTCATCACAGGTAATCACCCATTATCTCAAACTCGGTTCCACAAAGGAACGTATTGAGAAAGAGATACTTGAAAAACAGAAAGATCTTATCGAAGCAAAGACACAGTCTCTCCATACGGCTCAGAAAATCGAGGAAATGTACGGTGAGGCGCTGAACGCTATGCGCAGATACAGCGGACAGGAGATCCCCAACGATGAGTATTAGAACATATTCTGAGATGATACAATTTGCAGCGTTTGAAGAACGTTTCGATTATCTGAAACTCGGTGGTATAGTCGGCAATGACACCTTCGGGTTCGACCGGTATCTTAACCAGATATTTTACAGATCGCGTGAATGGAAGAAAGTCCGCGATTTAGTAATAATACGGGACAACGGCTGCGACCTCGGCGTTGAGGGTAAAGAAATATCCGGGAAGATTCTGATACATCACATAAACCCCATATCAAAGAATGATATTCTGGAGAATACGCGGTATCTTACCGACCCGGAATTTCTTGTTTGTGTATCGCATATGACCCACAACGCGATACATTACGGTGACAGTTCTCTTTTACCCAAAGAGCCTGTCGAGAGGACTAAGAACGATACTTGTCCATGGAAGAAGTGATCATTCAGCTATTGCACTTTTAAGAAGTTTTCTACAATAAGATTCGCTCATTCCAAGCACCTTTGCGATGTACTTAGTGTTTAAGCCTTGTTTATGCATAGCTACAATATCGGGGGCGTATTCCGCTTTCTTCTTCACTGCTTCTACCATGAGTATATCAAAGCGATGAATATGAGGAAGAATCTTTGTGGATTTAGCCGCTATTGGCTTTGCTCCATTTTTTACTAAGTTGCTAATGGAATGGATTGCCTTTGATGACATTGTACCTAAAGACTTAACTATTTGAAATTTTGCCATATAATCCTCCTAAATTAAACAGCGTTTTGCACGGCTTCCATTTCTAATATACCATATATGTATAGAAATGTCAAGCGCAAAATTTACAAACACTGTTATGGAAAGGAGGTTTATTTATGATTAAAAATTATAAACTCGCTATGAAACTTGTGCAATTGTACAAATGGTTTATGATTGGGAACAATGGAAGGAAGCTTACGCTTGTACGTTTAAGACTATACCTTAAAATATATGACTTTGCTCATACATTATTAGGCTCAGACGCTATAGACGACAAATATATAGGCACTCTATTATTAACCATCCATAAAGCGTTTGAATTAGAACACAAAGAAATATTTGAGAAATACGAAGATCGTAAATAATTTAAAAGCTCAAGAGTCCTGAACAAGGGCTCTTCTGCTTTACATTGAAAGGAGGAACACATGAACGAAAGTATTCTCACATCAATAAAGAAATTGCTCGGTATTCCCGAAGAACAGACCCATTTCGATCCTGACATTATCATGCATATTAACTCTGTACTCAGCATTCTCAATCAACTCGGCGTGGGTGTCGAAGGGTTTTCTATACAAGATAAAGATGCAACTTGGAATGCGTTCGTTACGGATGACACCAAGACCGAAATGATAAAAACATATGTATATCAGAAAGTCAAGCTGATATTCGACCCGCCGCTCAGTTCTTCCGTTATAGAAGCTATGAACCGCAGTATTGCAGAGTTGGAGTGGAGGATAAATTCGACGGTGGATTATAAGACATAGGAGGAAGGAGGTGATCTTATGCTTTATGCAGATGAACTTTACCATTACGGAAGAAGCAAGTTAGATGGGGCGCCAGTTGGCTCCGGACGATATCCTTTAGGCAGCGGAAAGGAACCACAAATAAATCGCCAGAACAAAAAAGAGGTACACCCTGATTATGCCCGAGCGCATGATAACAAAATGAAAGTTTCTGAAATGAGCGATGCTGAATTACGAAAAAGGATAAATCGTCTTCAAATGGAAAGGCAATATGCCCATGATTTAAACCCAAACACTGTTAATAAAGGAAAAGAGTATGTAAAATACATTACCACTGGACTAACAACTGTTGGCTCACTTGTTACGGCTGTAGCAGGTATAGCGAATAACTATGATGCCGTTGTTAAACTTATCGACAGATTTAAAGGATGAAATTCATAAGCGTTTTGCACCATTTATTTTCACACCCAAAACAGTACCTCCTACTACGATTGCCAAAGCGACAACGCCGACTACGGAGTGTATGAACGTATTCTGATGCTTAGTGTTCAATTCATGAATCTCTGTTATTTTATCGGCTATCTCTACCATTTGATTTATAATTTCTTTCCTTTTTCGATGCGATATATAAGGTTTCTTTTCAAGATAAGCGATTTCAGATTCTAAAATCAGTTGGTACGAATGTATGGCTTTATCTCTACTATCCTTATTGTCAGCAATCAGGTTTTCGCATAAAACGTTTAACTGTCGAATCATTTCAGTTGCATTTTTGTGAAATTCAGGAAATTGTTCTATGCATTTTATCGCTACCTCTTTTGGCATATATGGGATAGCCGACACAAACTCGATTAACTGTTCTTTCTTGATGCTTCTAAAATCGGTAGCACCAATTCTATTTAAAACGTCTTTTTCACTTAAAAGATTAGCTTCTATCATTTTATTTTCCCTTCCCGTATATAATATCAACTTAACTTTAGGAGGTTATCAATGGGCGATGAACTATACCATCACGGTGTGATAGGCATGAAATGGGGCGTAAGGCGTTATCAGAACTACGATGGCACATACACCCAAAAAGGTTTAGAACGATATAAGCGAGCCGAATCAGCTTACAACGATGCCAAAGAGCGTAAGAAATCTGGAAACGGCTCTCGAGATGAAGTCAAAGCTACTAAGAGAACACTTAATCGAAGTTATGACGCTTTGAAGCTCGACTATAAAGCGGACCACGGAAGAATACGTTACGAAAAAGGCGAACGTATAAAGAAGAATTACAGTATTGAAGCAGCAGTAGGTACCGGTGCCGCAGCGGTTGCAGGAATACTGAAATACACGGGTAAAACACCTTATGCAATAGCTGTTGCAAGTCTTGGTAGCACTATAAGCGGTGGTTTAGCTTTTATTCATAGTCACTCTAATTCTCAAATAAGCTCTTATTACGCTCGACAAAAGAGCCCCGAAAGAAAACGGATAGACAAAGAAATTACCGAGTATGAAAACAAACATAAGTCTTAGTAGTTCCTTCTATTTTTACTATAACTATACCATAAATGTTATAAAATGTCAATGCCCTAAATGAAAGGAAGTGATATTTTTGGAATTATATCATCATGGGATTCCGGGGCAAAAATGGGGCGTTCAGAACGGACCGCCATACCCTTTAGGAGCAGAAGTTGGCACATATCATATAAATAAAGACGGAAGCATTACCATTTCTAAAGGCGCAATAATGCAAAGACTTGTTGATGAAAATTCGGATGCTGCTAAAAAGAAAAAGTTGTATCCGGGTATGAACTACGCTTCTTTTACCGCAAATGACAATGCAAAGTACATAATGCAAACTAAAGAAGGCGGCGCGTTTGGCGATATGAACCGTAATGCTTTGCTGACTTTAGAAGTTAAAAAAGACCTGCATTGCCCTTCGACTGGGGAAGCCTCGCGAATATGGTTTCAAATGTTAAAAGACAATCCTTCATACGCTAAAAGAGCAGGTGAGGCGTATAGAGCCGAGCGAAGAGCCTACAGCGTAAAAGAATTAGATAATTTAATCAGGCAGAGCGAACGAAATGTATTGACCCAAGACTATCGAAATGCCAATTTTGTTTTAACATTCTATGACAACGGATTTGATGATATTAAAGAATCTTATTTTCGTGAAGTGAAAAAAGCCGGCTATAATATGCTGAGGGACGAAAATGACAGATCGCAGGGAGTTACCAAAAATCCGGTTATAGTGTTGGATTCCGCTAATACATTATCTATTAAATCCATAAGTCATGTTGACGATGCAATGCGCCAAAGAGCATCTGACTACTATAAAAAATATGGTAAGGATGGCAAAGATTTTCTTCGTTATTTAGGCTTTCCTATCCCACCCTCTTTGGAATAGTCGAGGTGGTCGAAAATGTTATCCAACACCGCCGTACCGAAATATTACGGACAATTTCGCGATGCCGTTATGAGTGGAGAGATACCGATATGCCGTGAAATAGCAATGGAGATGGAACGTATAGACGAACTCATAGCCGATCCCGGGGTTTATTACGATGACAAAGCAGTAGAAGGCTGGATAGCATACTGCGAGAACGAGCTTACGCTTACAGACGGCTCTGACCTTAATTTACTGGATACTTTCAAGCTTTGGGGAGAACAGATATTCGGCTGGTACTATTTCATAGATCGCAGCGTATACGTTCCGAATACAGATGGTCACGGCGGACACTATGTCCGTAAACGGATCAAGAAACGGCTCATCAACAAGCAGTACCTCATAATATCGAGAGGTGCGGGAAAGTCGATATACGGTTCTGCACTGCACGGATATTTCCTCAATGTCGATACTTCGACAACCCATCAGATCACTACCGCCCCGACGATGAAGCAGGCGGAGGAAGTTCTGTCTCCGCTAAGAACAGCGATAACCCGTTCAAGAGGTCCATTGTTCAAGTTTCTTACCGAAGGCTCGCTGCAAAACACCACCGGCTCCAAAGCGAATCGTGTAAAGCTTGCTTCGACAAAGAAAGGCATAGAAAATTTTCTCACCGGCTCCCTTCTGGAGATAAGACCCATGCGTATAGACAAGCTTCAAGGTTTGCAGCTTAAGATAGCAACTGTAGACGAATGGCTTTCCGGAGACATCAAAGAGGATGTTATCGGTGCGTTGGAGCAAGGTGCCACAAAAGAGCAAAGTTCTACCGGCTCAAATGACTACATCATAGTCGCTATGAGTTCGGAGGGTACAGTCCGTAACGGGTCAGGCGATACTATCAAAATGGAGCTTATGAAGATACTCAAAGGCGAGTATCGTAACCCTCATGTCTCTATCTGGTGGTACAAACTTGATTCTCTGGATGAAGTCGGAGACCCCGAAATGTGGATGAAAGCCAATCCGAACATTGGAAAGACTGTGAGCTACGAAACCTATCAGCTTGATGTTGAGAGAGCCGAGAAAGAGCCTGCCGCTCGCAATGATATTTTAGCCAAAAGGTTCGACTTGCCTATGGAGGGATACACATACTTCTTCACTTACGAAGAAACTCTCCCTCACCGCAAGCGTGACTTCTGGCAAATGCCGTGTTCTATGGGCGTTGACTTGTCGCAGGGTGATGACTTCTGTTCCTTTACTTTCATGTTCCCACTCAGGGGCGGAGCTTTCGGAATAAAAACAAGAAACTACATATCAAACGCTACTCTGATGAAGCTTTCGGCGGCTATGCGCATAAAGTACGATTCGTTTATGTCCGAAGGCAGTCTTATGGTCATGGACGGTACAGTGCTTAATATGCAGGAAGTGTACGATGACCTTGATGCTCACATTATCGAGCGCGGCTATGATGTGCGCTGCATGGGTTTTGACCCGTATAACGCCAGAGAATTTGTTGAGCGCTGGCAATCCGAAAACGGACCGTTCGGCATTGAGAAAGTCATACAAGGCGCGAAGACTGAATCTGTGCCTTTAGGCGAGCTTAAGAAGCTTGCAGAAGACAGATTGCTTTTGTTTGATGAAGAACTCATGACCTTTGCTATGGGTAACTGTATTACTATGGAAGACACGAACGGTAATCGTAAGCTTTTGAAGAAAAGGCATGACGCTAAGATAGATGCCGTCGCAGCAATGATGGACGCTTTTGTGGCATATAAACTTAACAGAGAGGCGTTTGAATAAGAAAGAATAGGTTGACAATAATGAACGATTTGTGTTATAATAAAGCATATTTAAAACATCACGGCATAGAAGGACAGCATTGGGGCGTCAGAAGAGGACCGCCTTATCCTATTGAAGATAAGGTACTGAAAAAAGGCACCCGCTTAAATAGTGTATCGGCTACGCTTAATTCCGATGACTATAAAAACAGCGGAAAACCGATGTATGTTTTCAATCCTGATGATAAATGGGATTCTGCCGTGTATAAAGGTCCCTTTTCTAAATATTTGGCGGCGTATCGTGGTGCATCTTTTGTAAAAGAACACGAGTACGAACTCGTCAAAGATCTGACGATGCCAACCAAAAAAGAGCGTATAGACGAGTTTAAGGCGCTTCCGCAAAAACAGCTAATACAAGACCTCAAGAAGGTACGCGAGCTTCTCGTAACCTATGGTGTAGGAAACGCACAGGAGAGGCAAGACTATAGAGACATTGATCTCGACCACCTTGAAACCGATAAGGATTATAAAGTTGCCTATAGTATTTTTAACCATGCGATGGAAGCATCGTGGGCATATAACAGTACAAAAGAGTACATGAAAAATATGTCAAATAAGTACGATGCGATGGTTGATGATAATAACCAAGGGGTATATAATAGTGCGCATGATCCGATAGTAATTTTTAAGGCTAATGAAGTTTTAAAAACCATATCTACCGAGCCCGTTTCAAATCTCGTTACCCCCCAGGAAGTTGACGGAAATTATGAATATGTACGCAAAGAATTAGTAAAGAAAGGAGAAAGGGTAAAACTATGACTGACCAAGAAATAGAAAAATACAATCTGAGTAAACTTAGCGACGAGCAAGAAATACAGGATGACCCGAATTTAGATTTGAATTATCTAAGGTTTAAGAATCATATTAAAGACGCACCGCCGGAAGAAGAATAAAACAATTTGAACCGTTATAATACGGTTCTTTTTTTTTTTTTTTTTTTTTTTTTTTTTAAAAAAGTTTTTAAAA
>Ga0310697_10000435_pt1 | contig 57993 bp, 45 predicted proteins | sample 172DNAGHGlowgp2_FD_203883 | JGI IMG/M metagenome (GOLD analysis project Ga0310697, IMG submission 203883) | Sheep rumen microbial communities from Palmerston North, Manawatu-Wanganui, New Zealand - 1728 DNA GHGlow gp2 (v2) (version 2) | ecosystem: Host-associated > Mammals > Digestive system >...
CGGAAGAGGTGGGGTGTGGTGCCGCCCAGTGTGCTCAGGTGGCGCGACGCTATGGCTATGGCGTCGGGTCCCGAGAGCCTTATGACGGCTATGCCGCCGGTGCCGCGTGGGGTGGATATGGCCGCTATGGTGTCCACTGTGGTGTTGTTAGGGGTTGGGTTTGTCGTTGGGTTGGTGGTCGGTGTCGGGTTGTCCGAGGGTGAGGTCGGGTTGTGCCTCGGCGGGGTTGCTGCCGGTTATGTAGGCGTCGCCAAAGAGGTTTTTCATCTCTTCGTCGACGAGGCCGAGGTCGCTTTTTATTTTGTACATGTTGGGGTAGCTCAGGAAGAGGAGCAGCACAAGGAGTATGCTGACCATGAGCAGCGAGGTGTCGGACATGAGCACGATGAGGACGCACTCTATGGCGACGATGGCCAGGGAGCCGCTGTAGAGGTTGGTGATGTAGGCGTGGTAGCCGCTTAGTTTGGCGTCGATGCTGTCGAGCTGGCGCAGCCGCGGGGTGGTGCGGCGGATGACCATGAGGTCCATGACCACGGCCAGCACGGCCAGGATGATGCCCGCTATGAGCATCCAGCGGGCTACGTGGGGCTGCTGGTAGGTGATGTGGACGGGGCTGTAGTGAAAGGCAATGGTGGCGAGGACGGCGGCTATGGAGCCGTAGAGCCCCCAGTTGGCTTTGCGCCGGGTTTTGCGGAGCAGGTCCGCTTGGGTGTTTTGCTGTGTATTCATGGCTTGAGGATTTTTTCTTTGAGGAATCGGGCTGTGTAGGAGTTGCTGTTTTTGACCAGTTGTTCGGGGGTTCCGGCAAAGACTACTTGGCCGCCGTCGCGCCCGCCTTCGGGTCCCATGTCGATGACCCAGTCGGCCACTTTGATGATGTCGTGGTGGTGTTCGATGACGAGGATGCTGTGGCCGCGGGTTATGAGGCTGTTGAAGGCGGCGAGGAGTTTTTGTATGTCGTGGAAATGGAGGCCGGTGGAGGGTTCGTCGAAGATGAAGAGTTTGGGGCTGGTGGTTTCGCCGCGTACCAGGTAGGAGGCCAGTTTTACGCGCTGGGCTTCGCCCCCGCTCAGCGAGCTGGAGGACTGGCCCAGTTTCAGGTAGCCCAGGCCTACGTCCTGCAGGGGCTGGAGCCGGGCTATGATGGGGTTTTGCCCTTGGAAGAATTCTATGGCCTGGTTGACTGTCATGTCGAGCACTTCGGAGATGTTTTTGCCGTTGTAGAGCACTTCGAGGGTTTCCTCTTTGAAGCGGGTGCCGTGGCATTCCTCGCACACAAGGTGGAGGTCGGCCATGAACTGCATGCCTACGGTTACGTAGCCTTCGCCTTCGCACACTTCGCAGCGGCCGCCCTCGGTGTTGAAGGAGAAGTAGCCGGGTTTGTAGCCGCGTGCCTGGGCGAGGGGCTGTGAGGCATAGAGCTGGCGTATCTCGTCGTAGGCTTTCATGTAGGTTGCCGGGTTGCTGCGCGTGGAACGGCCTATGGGGTTTTGGTCGACGAATTCCACGCCGCTTATGCGGTGAAGGTCGCCCGAGAGGCCGGCGCAGCTGCCTACGTAGTCGGGCACTCCGTCAAAGCGTTTCTGCAGTACGTCGTACAGTACTTTCTTGACGAGCGATGATTTGCCCGAGCCGCTCACGCCGGTTACCACGGTGAGTACCCCCAGGGGGATGTCGACGGTGACACGTTTGAGGTTGTTGGCAAAGGCGTCGTGGATGGTGATGCGGTCGCGCCAGGGGCGGCGCGAGGAGGGGAGTGGGATGGTAAGTTTGCCGGTGAGGTATTGGGCTGTGAGGGACTGGTCGGGGGCTTGGGTGAGCAGTTGTTCCGGAGTGCCGGCAAAGACTACTTCGCCGCCCATGCGTCCGGCACCGGGTCCGATGTCGATGATGTAGTCTGCGGCACGCATGATGTCTTCGTCGTGTTCCACTACGATGACGGTGTTGCCGAGGTCGCGCAGCTGTTTGAGTACGCGGATGAGGCGGTCGGTGTCGCGCGAGTGGAGGCCGATGGAGGGTTCGTCGAGTATGTACATGCTGCCTACCAGTGAGCTGCCTAACGAGGTGGCCAGGTTGATGCGCTGGCTTTCGCCGCCGCTCAGGCTGTTGGAGAGGCGGTTGAGCGACAGGTAGCCCAGGCCTACGTCGAGGAGGTAGCCCGTGCGATTGTTCAGTTCTACCAGTAGCCGCCGCACCACTTCGCGTTCGTGGGAGCTGAGTGTGGTGGGCATGGCGCCGTTTTTCTCGGCTGTCGGGGGGGTGGCCACGATAGACTGAAGCCATTGGGCAAAGTCGCTGACGGGCATGGCCAGCAGTTCGGTGATGGAGCGGCCGCAGACTTTTACGTAGGATGCGTCTTTGCGCAGGCGGGTGCCGCGGCAGTCGGGGCACGATGTTTTGCCGCGATAGCGTGAGAGCATTACGCGGTATTGTATTTTGTAGCCCTGGCTTTCCAGCCATTTGAAGAAGCCGTCGATGCCTTCCCATGCGCCGCGACCGTGCCACAGCAGGTCATGCTGGTCGGGGGTGAGTTCGCAGTAGGGGGTGTGGATGGGGAAGTCGAGTTTGGCAGCGAGGCGTATGAAGTGGGTTTTCCATTCCGACATTTTCTCTCCGCGCCAGCATACCACGGCGTCGTCGTAAATGGAGAGGCCCTTGTTTGGCACTACCAGGTCCTCGTCTATTCCTATCACGGTGCCGTAGCCGCCGCAGACGGGGCAGGCACCGTAGGGGTTGTTGAAGCTGAAAAAGTTTGGGTTGGGTTTTTCAAAGGTGATGCCGTCGGCCTCGAAGCGGTTGCTGAATTGCCTTGTGTCGGCCTCGCTGCCGTCGGCTTTCTCGGAGTGGACAATGCAGCTGCCACGGCCTTCGAAGAAGGCGGTCTGCACGGATTCGGCGATGCGTGCGGCTTGGCCATCGTCGGCAGCGTGTATTTGGATGCGGTCGACGAGGAGGGTTACCTCGTCGTCGGTGGCGCCAGAGGCCAGGTAGTCCTCTATGCGGACTATGGTTCCTTTCACGGCTATGCGCATAAAGCCTTCCTGGTGTAGCATCTCCAGCTGGGGCCGCAGCGGGTGGTCCTTGCCGGTAAGCAGGGGGGCGAAGAGGGTGATGCGGGTGCCTTCGGGGTAGGAGAAGATGTGGTCGACCACGTCGCTTACGGAGTGGCGCTTTACCTCTACGCCCGAGATGGGGGAGTAGGTGCGGCCTATGCGTGCGAACATGAGTTTGAGGTATTCGTACAGCTCGGTCGAGGTGCCTACGGTGGAGCGTGGGTTGCTTGTGTTTACCTTCTGTTCGATGGCCACAGCGGGTGCTATGTTTTCGATGAGGTCCACTTCGGGCTTGGCCATGCGGCCAAGAAATTGGCGTGCATAGGAGGAGAGGCTCTCCACGTAGCGCCGCTGCCCTTCGGCGTAGAGTGTGTCGAATGCCAGGCTTGATTTGCCCGAACCGCTCAGGCCGGTGATGACCACAAGTTTGCCCTGGGGGATGTCCACAGAGATGTTCTTCAAGTTATTGACGCGCGCGCCGTGTATCTTTATCATTGTCAAATCGTGTTTTGTAGGCGGTATGCAAGCCCCATACACCCACTTGCCGCGCACGTAACGTGTACAGCAATAGCTGTTTTCTTGGCATACGGGCATACCCTTGCCATCTGCAAAAATACGAAAATAAAACGAAAAAACAGAATTGGTCTTGGAAATTAATGAATGTGTTAACGTGTTATTGTGTGAATCCTCGACCAACGAATTATAGCGGGGGCGACGATGGATGCTTTGACTTGCTAGTAGCATTTCCCGTCAGGAGTGCAGACTCGGGGCTTGCGGTCGTAGTTGCCGAAGGATGTCCAGTCTGCGGTGTCGCGGTGGTCGAAGTCGAGGTCTTGCACTCGGAGGGGCTTTCCCTGTGGCACCAGTTCGGGGTAAAACTCTTTGTAGAGCAGTTCGTACAGACGGTCGTAGTTGGCAACTACCACCTTGTTGGCATACTGGCGGTACTCCAGTTTCAGTTTGCCCTGCGGGTTGACCACGAACAAGCAGGGTATGCCGTCGATGACATCCTCCAGCTCAAACTGGCTGTCGAATACATACTGGGCGATGTTGAGGAATCTGTCGTTAGCGCCGGTGCAGAAACGCGGGTCGTCGTCGCGGAGGTAGTACATGTAGGGTGTTTCGATGCCGTAACGCTTGAGGTATTTGGTGTTGTTGTATTTCAGCGACGCGCAGTTCTCCAACACGAAATACCAGTGCACGTGTGCTGTATCGGCGTCGTAGAGTTGGTTGAAGACAAGTTCCATCTGCTCCTGACAGGGTCCGCAGCAGTGGCTGTAGAAGACCACCACCTTGTAATGCGTGGTGTCGTCCTTCATCAGGTGTTTCAGGCCGTCGATGGTCAGCGGCCGCTGGTCGGTGTACTTGTGTGCGTTGGCGATGTCGCTGGGTTTCTCAATGCAGACCTTCACCAGTCCGCATCCACCGAACAGCAGCACGGCGGCCAGCATTACGATTGTTAGTTTTGTACTTTGCATGGATGTTGTTTTTTGTTAGTCCTGTATAGTAGTCGCAAAGGGTGGTGAAATCTTACAGTATTTTTGAAAAAAAAGTCCGCCCTGATGTAATATGGCCGATTGGGGATTAAAGAATAAGCGCACTCCTATGTGTAGGGGTGCGCTCTTTTGTTATCAGTGAAAAAACACTGTTAGAGTTTGTCGTTGCTGCCGAGGACGTTGACAATCTTGTGGATGTACATCTTCTTCATGCTCTCGCGGGCAGGTTTCAGGTACTGGCGGGGGTCGAAGTGGTCGGGATGCTCTGCCAGGTGTTTGCGGATGGCAGCGGTCATGGCCAGACGGCTGTCGCTGTCGATGTTAATCTTGCAGACGGCGCTCTTGGCGGCCTTGCGGAGCTGCTCTTCGGGGATGCCTACGGCAGCCTTGAGGGCGCCACCGTTGGCGTTGATGATGTCAACCTCTTCCTGCGGCACGGAGCTGGAGCCGTGGAGCACGATGGGGAAGCCGGGGAGTTTTTTCGCGACAGCTTCGAGTACGTCGAAGGCCAGGGGAGGAGGCACGAGGCGGCCGGTCTGCGGGTCGACGGTGCACTGTTCGGGTTTGAACTTGTAGGCGCCGTGGCTGGTTCCGATGCTGATGGCCAGTGAGTCGCAACCGGTGCGGGTGGCGAAGTCGATGACCTCTTCGGGTTTGGTGTAGTGGCTCACTTCGGACGACACTTCGTCCTCAACGCCTGCCAGCACGCCGAGTTCGCACTCGACGGTGACGTCGTACTTGTGAGCATATTCCACCACCTGGCGTGAGATGCGGATGTTTTCTTCGTAGGGCAGGGCGCTGCCGTCGTACATCACGCTGGAGAAGCCCATGTCGATGCAGCTCTTGCAGGTCTCGAAGCTGTCGCCGTGGTCCAAGTGCAGCACAATCTGGGGGTTGGGGCAGCCGAGCTCTTTGGCGTACTCGACGGCACCTTCGGCCATGTAGCGCAGCAGGGTGGGGTTGGCATAGTCGCGGGCACCCTTGGAAACCTGGAGGATGACGGGGCTCTTGGTCTCGACAGCGGCCTGGATGATGGCCTGCATTTGTTCCATATTGTTGAAGTTGAAGGCGGGGATGGCATAGCCACCGTCCACGGCTTTCTTGAACATCTCGCGGGTGTTCACAAGTCCTATTTTTTTGTAGTCTACCATATTGTTATGTATTTTAATGTTTGTTGTTCAGTTCTTCAAGGTTTTGTTTGGCTCGCTCGGCATATTCTCCATTGTCGTATTTGACCACCTTTTGCAGGTATTTGCGCTCTTTCTTGTGGTCGCCCAAAAGGTGGTAGGTGTCGGCGATGTTGCTAAGCACCACTGCATCCTTTGGGGCGGCTTTCTCTGCTTTCAGAAACCACTTCAATGCGCCTTCGTGGTCGCCCACCAATTGACGGGTCACCGCCATGATGTTCAGGCTGTACATGTCCTTGGGGTAGATGCTTAGCATGTGTTCTGCAATGCCTCGCAGGAGGTCGAGTCGTTTGGAAAAGGTGATGCTGTCCGGCGCATACTGCACGGCCTCAAAGAGGTCTCGCTCATAGTCGAGAATGCTTTCTATGAGTATCGTGTCGATAGGAGTGTCGGTGTCGGGGAACTCCATCATCTTCTTGTTCTTTGCCGCATAGTCAAGGGTGGCATGGATTTCGGCGGCGTAGGCGTCCCATCGCCATAGGGTTCTTAGCATGTGCAGTTTGCCAAAACGCATGTCCAGTCTGTGGGGATAGTGGGCTATGCCTGTGTCGATGACAGCCAAACCTGTGTCGGCTACCGCTTCGTCCCAGTCTTCCACAAAATACATGTACCCCGCCTCGTTGCCAAGGCTGTCGTTAAGGGTGTATACGTTGCCTACGACATGCATATTCTCATCGGGATACTCCTTTGTGGTCATCATGCCCGAATAGCGCTGCGCCCGACTGATATAATAGTTATACTCTGCCACGTAGCGGTCGGCACTCTGGTCGCCCGAAGCACGTATTTCTCCAATGGTGTTGGCCAAGGCAGTACTGTCGCTTGCTTTTAGGGCGTCGTAGAAGCGGCTGTAGACATCCTGTGCTGCAGCGATACCGCACATGGCGACCAATAGTCCGGTGATGAAGGCACGTTTCATGTTTATATTTTTGAATTTGCAAAAATACTAACTTTATTTGACATGGACAAACTTTTTTCGTTTCTCTATACCAAAACGTCCCGTCGGGTTGATGCCCGACGGGACGCTTTCATGCATCGGTGGAGCTATTGCACCACTACCTTTTTTGCAGGGCTGTTGGCTACCTGCACAAGGTATATGCCTGCCTTGGGTAGTGGAATCTCACACTGGCCGTGGCACACCGTCGTAGCCACCGTGTGTCCGTCGGTATCGAATACGCGCACCAGCTGCCTGTCGCAGCCACTGATGCCTATGCGCTGCTCGCCGCCTACAATCGTGCATCCAGAGGTTTCGGCCATGAGAGTCGCGGTGCAGTCTTCCTCCACGTGGTTGAAGTAATTCCAGTAGGGGGCCGACTTGTATGCTGCGATACATCCGCAAGGGACGGTGAGTAGCAGGTGGGCATTCATGTAGCTGAATGTCTGGTCGCACGCTTGTGGCGGTTGGGTTGCCAGGCTGTGGATTTCGCTGATGCGGGAGCATTGTCCTAGGGCATACTGACCGATATAGGTGAGCCCTGCTGGCAGCGTGAGACTGGTAAGCTTGCTGCATTCGAGGAAGGCCATGCTGTCGATATACACCACCGAGGAAGGGATGTTGACATCAACGAGTTTGGCGCAGCCGTGCAGCAGTTCGGCACGGATGGTGTCGAGGCCTTCGGGTAACCGGACTTTCTTTAGCCTGCCGTTGTAGTTATAGCAGAAGGCGCGCGCGGCAATATAGGTGCAGCTGTTGGGGACAATGACAGAGTCGAGCTCGTTGCAGGTGCAGAAGGCGTCTTCGCCGATAGATGTGATGCGGTTGCCAAGGTCTATGGCACCCACATGGCTATAGGCAAAGGCACCTTGCCCAATGCTGCATTCGGCATCGGCAATGGTTACGGTTGCACTTCCGTTTGGATTAAAGGAGTTGCTGAAAGCGTACTTGCCCACTTCCTTTACGGTTGAGGGAATGAATACCGAACCCAGCGAGCTGCAACTTGCAAAGGCTTGCCGGCCTATGGTATCAAGTCCTTCGGGCAAGGTGACGGTGGCAAGTGTGCCGATGCCGACAAAGGCGTAGCGGCCGATGGTACGTACTGATGTCGGCAGCAGGGCTTGCGTCACGCCAGAACGGCAACCAGTGACGCGTGTGCGTGTGCTGTCGCTGTAGAAGATACCGTCCTCCTCATAGGCGTTCACAGCCAACGCACCCCATGGGGTACCGGTGGCCTCACCGTGGTATACGACATTCTTGATAAAGTAAAAGGCCCCGAGTCCGATGGACACCACGTTGTTGTGGACCATGAGCTCCACTATCCCGGTGCTTGCAAGTGCCATCCTGCCAATATCAGTAACAGTTGGAGGAATGCTAACGGCTTTCACTTCGCCATGGTTGTAGAAGGCGCTGTCGGCCAAAGCCGTGACCGTGTACGTGGCACCATCGTACTCCACGGAAGAGGGTATGACCAGTGTGTCGCTGTAGTGGATGTACTGTGCACCCCACACCGACTCGTCTCCGCGCACGCTGACGTGGTGCTGCACCGAGTCGATGATGGTGCAGAAGAGGGTATCGCCCTGTGGGGTGACGGTTTGGAAATCGTGTGCCACCTGTGCTTGTGTGGCTGAGGCCAAAGCCATAATTACTGCTGCAAATGCAGTCTGTTTCATTGTGGTATTCATACTGTCAGATGTTGTTGTGTCATGCAAAAGCAGGGCTGGGTCGACGTGCATCTCGGCAGTCACCGTGAGGCCGTTGTTGGTTCGGTAGTAGGTGATAGTGCTGTCGAGGTGGTTAAAGACCACACCCCAGCCGCCATTGCTTGTGTGGGTGTACCAGGGGGCGTTGCCGCGGTAATCCCAGTTGACCACGATTGCCGGAGTGGCAGCACTGTCGGTGGTGGCCTGTTGGCGAGGTTGGGTGCCAGCTGGAGTGGGGCTCGGCTGAGGTGTACTTTGGTGGAGTACAGCCTTTCGCCACTGAGGCACTATGGCCACGGCAATGGCGGAGGCCGCCAGTATGAACAGCAAAACAATCAGCATCTTGCGCATCCGTGCCAAAATGCGGTGTATGCGCTGATACACTGCGTCGCGTCTCAAGCCCATCCTTTCAGCTATCTCGTTGGCGGAGTAGCCTTCAAGCCGCATTTGCATTAACTGCCTGTCCTCGGCCTGCAGCTGTGCCATCAGGTCGGCCACAAGGGTGCGTCTTTCGTTCTCGGCGGCGGTGTCGTCGTCGGGCATCTCTGGCAGCTGGTGTTCCATCCCGAGAGGCTTGCGGCTGTGGCTCAGCACATGGCGTGTTTGCCACTCCACCCATGCCTTTTCTTCGTGGGGCTTGGCATCTGGGCGCAAGTCGTCGATGTGCAGCCACAGCCGTACAGACACATCCTGAAACAGGTCGCGGCATCGCTCGTAATCGTCGTGCGATGCACTTCTGCACATGCTCCATATTATGCCACCATGGGTACGAAGCAGTCGGGTTAATGTATCGTGGTTGCTCATACTTACAGATACATTACCCTTTAAAGAGTCAATATCTGACAGGTGTTGAAAAAAAACTTCAAAGAGGAAACAGCCCAAACACGGCGGCACCGCTGCCGGTCATGCAGGCATAATGGGCGCCGTGGCGGTACATGTCATCTTTCAGCGCGGCAATGGCTGGGTGGGCTGGGAATACGGAGGCCTCGAAGTCGTTGACTATATTCTCGCGCCACTGGGCCACGGGTTGGCGTACCGCCTGCCGCAGGTCGGGCCGGATGCCCCCATGCAGTTGCAGCCCCGCATAGGCCTCGCGTGTGCTTACATGCTCCTGGGGCGGTATCTCTATTGCTATGCGGTAGGCTGACAGGTCGATGTCTATGGGCTCCAGTTGGTCGCCAATGCCGGTGGCGTAGGCGGGTCGGTTCTGGATGAAGAAGGCGCAGTCGGCGCCTATCCGTACAGCCCTTTGCTCAAGGTCGGAGGTTCCAAGCCCCAGGGAGAACATCTCGTTGAGCATCTTGAGCGTGAAGGCGGCATCGCTGCTGCCCCCGCCAAGGCCTGCGCCGAAGGGGATATGCTTGTGGAGGGTGATGTCTACCGGTGGGATGCCGAACTCGTCGTGCAGCAAACGGTAGGCACGCATGCACAGGTTGTCGCCCGGGGCATTGTCGAGGGCTATGCCGTCCTGCCTCATGGTGGCGGCGGCACCTGCTGCAGGCACAATCTCCAGTTCGTCGCACAGCTCGTGCACAGGCAGGAAAATGGTTTCCAGATTGTGGTATCCGTCTGGCCTTTTGCCCACAATGTGCAGGCCAAGGTTAATCTTGCAGTTGGGGTGGCTCTTCATGGCTGTTGTCGTTGTGGCGCTCATAGGCGCGGATGATTTTGGTGACCAACTTGTGCCGAATCACATCGCTGTTGTCGAGGTGTATGAAACTGATGCCCCCAATGCCGTCGAGAATCTGCATGGCCTGCACCAGCCCGCTCTGCTGGTGGCGGGGCAGGTCTATCTGGGTGATGTCGCCGGTGATGACAAACTTGGCGTTCCTGCCCATACGGGTGAGGAACATTTTAAGCTGGGCTGCGGTGGCGTTCTGGGCCTCGTCCAGTATAACGAAGGCGTTATCGAGCGTGCGGCCGCGCATAAAGGCCAGCGGTGCAATCTCGATGGTGTTATCCTCCCAGTAGGAGAGGAGCTTCTGTTGCGGAATCATGTCGCGAAGGGCGTCGTAGAGGGGTTGCAGATAGGGGTCCAGTTTGTCGCGCAGGTCACCGGGCAGAAAGCCGAGGTTCTCACCTGCCTCCACTGCCGGGCGGGTAAGGATGATGCGGCGTATCTCCTTGTTCTTGAGTGCACGCACGGCCAGGGCCACGGCGGTATAGGTCTTGCCGGTACCCGCAGGACCTATGGCAAAGACCATGTCGTTCTCCTTCACGGCTTCCACCAATCGTTTCTGGTTGGGCGTGCGAGCCTTGATAAGCAAGCCGTTGCGCCCATGCACCAGTATCTCCTCGTTGGTCTCGGCCTCGGGGGTGGAGCCGCCGTTTTCAAATATCTGCATGATGACGTTCTCGTTCAGCCTGCCCACTTTGTCATAATAGGTCTTCATGGCCTGTAGCTTGCCGTCGAAATGGTCGATGTCGTCAGCGCTGCCCACCGCCTTCAGCATATCGCCGCGGGCAATCAGCTTCAACTTGGGGAACAATATTCTCACAAAGTCCAGAATCTTGTCGTTGTCGCCCCAAAAACGTGTATAGTCAATCTCTTCGAGAGAGAATATCTTTTCGGTAACAGCTTCTTCCATGCTGCAAAAATACAAAAGAAAACCGACATGCAGGTATTAATTGAAAAAAAATATGTATTTTTGCATGTTGCTTAAATGTGGGAGCGACCGTTGTGCGGCCATCCTGACCATTTGAGTGATAATACACTAAGACAATAAATAAACAGCACATCAACACATTAATTACACCGTTATGCAAAACACTTACGCAGTAGGAATTGATGTCGGAGGCACCAACACCGACATAGGACTGGTTCGCGACGACTCCAAAATCGTGTCACGGCGCAGCCTGCCCACTGGCAATTATGCTCTGATTGAACCGTACGTACAGGACATTATCGACCAAATCAAGGAGATGATCTCCGAGGGCGACCCCGACTCGGGGGTAAGCTCCATCGCTTTGGGCGAGCTGACCGGCATCGGCATGGGCGCCCCCAATGGCAACTTCTACACCGGCTGTGTAGAGTGGGCTCCCAATCTCCCCATCCGTGGCCTGCTCGACTTCAAGGCCGAGTTCAGCAAACACACCGACATCCCCTTCGTGCTGAGCAACGATGCCAATGCCGCCGCCTATGGCGAATACGTATACGGTGGTGCCAAAGGCATGGACCACTTCATCATGATAACCCTTGGCACCGGCGTGGGCAGTGGCATAGTGGTGGATGGACGCTTAGTCCACGGCTCCACCGGCACCGCCGGTGAGCTTGGCCACAACATCCTCATCCCCGGCGGCCGCCGCTGCACGTGTGGCCGCAAAGGGTGCCTCGAAACCTACACCTCCGCCCGCGGCATAGTGCAGACCTACATTGAGCTGCGCAACGAAAAAGGCGTCCCCCAAGAGGCACCGCGCATGGCCGGATGGATTACCGCCGACGTTGACGACAGCTACATAACCAGCAAAATGATTGGCGACGCCGCCAATGCCGGTGACCCTCTGGCCAAGGAGACCTACCGCATGGTGGCCGAATGGCTGGGCCTTGCCTGTGCCAACGCCTGCACCTTCTCGGCCCCCGAAGCCATCTTCCTCATGGGCGGTCCTACCCGTGTGGGCGACCCACTGCTCATCCCCCTGCGCGAAGCCTTCGAGCAGAACCTGCTCAACATCTACAAAGGCCGCTGCGACATCCGCATGTCCCAGCTGCCGGCCAACGAGGTGGCCATACTTGGCGCTGCCGCTCTAATCAAAATGAAGAAGTAACCCCTTTGACAGCCACCACGTCATGAACAAACAACTCCTCTCCCTGCTGTGCGGACTGGCCATGCTTGCCGCCCTTGCCGGTTGCCAAAACGGCTACAGCCGATATGTGAACCCCCTTGTGGGCACCGACTTCCACGGCCATACCTTCCCCGGTGCTATCGTCCCCTTTGGGCAGATACAGCCAGGCCCCGACACCCGCCTCCAAGGCTGGGACGGATGCAGTGCCTACCACTATAGCGACGACACCATCTACGGTTTTAGCCACACCCACCTCAACGGAACCGGCTGCGAGGACTATGGCGACATACTCCTCATGCCTGTCACCGCCGAAAGTGGCCGCTGGGACTTCTCACCCTCCATGCCCCAAAGCGAATACCGCTCCCACTTCAGCCACCGGGGCGAAAAAGCCACTCCCGGCTACTACCGCGTGGTACTCGACCGCAACCGTGTCATGGCCGAACTCACCACCACCGACCGTGTGGCCTGCCACCGCTACACCTTTCCCGCTCGCGGACCCAAAGGCTTCGTAATCGACCTGCGCCACCGCGACAAGGTCATCACCGCTGGTTTCGACCGCCGCAGCGACAGCCTCATCACCGGCTGGCGCGAAAGCAACGCCTGGAATCCCGACCAAAAGTGCTTCTTTGCACTGCAGTGCAGCCAGCCGGTAAAAGACATCAAATACTTCGACGGCGGATTGAAAGCCCTGGTATCCCTGCCCGACGACTGCAAACAGGTGGAGGTCTACGTCTCCATATCCGGTGTCGACAGCCGCGGGGCCGGCATCAACCTCGCCACCCGGCAGGGCAGGGGATTCGACGAAATCCATGCCGCCGCACGCAAAACCTGGGAAGAAACCCTTGGCAAGATAGAGGTGGAAGGCGGCACGACCACCGACAGGCGCAACTTCTACACCGCCCTCTACCACACCTACACCTCCCCCTACCTGTGGAGCGATGCCGACGGACGCTACCGCGCCATGAACGACACGGTATACACCTCCCAAACACCCGTCTACACCGTCTTCTCACTCTGGGACACCTACCGCACCCTGCACCCACTCATGGCGCTCCTCGAACCCAAAACCACCGAGCATTGGGTGAAAACCATGCTCAACCAATACGAAACCGGAGGCGAGCTGACCATGTGGGAACTCTCCGCCCACGAAACCCACTGCATGATAGGCTACCATGCATGCCCAGTCATACTTGTGGCCCAAGAAGCCGGTATCCTCGACCAATGGACCGACCGGCAGCGGCTCAAACTGCTTGAGGGCATGATAGCCACCTCCAACCGCACCGAGGCCCACCGCGCCTACGGCGACCAGGGCTACCTCGACAGCCAGGCCGACAACGAGTCGGTGTCCAAGACACTGGAATATGCCTTCGACGACTGGTGCATTGCCCGCTATGCCCAGAAAGAAATGATGCGCGGAGTGTTCAAACCCGACACCTCCGCCACCTACCGTTACCTCAAGGGGGTATACAACACCTACATGCGACGCGCCCAATCGTGGCAAAACATCATGGACCCCGACGGCTTTATGCGCGCCCGCCGCAACGGAGGCTTCGTCACCCCATTCAACCCCACCGAGGTAAACAACCACTACACCGAGGCCAACAGCTGGCAATACAGCACCTACGTGCCCCACGACGTGCAAGGCTGGATAGCCCAGATGGGCGGACACGACGCAGCCGAATCCTTCCTCGACTCGCTCTTCAACACCAGCAGCCAAACCACCGGCCGCGACCAAAGCGACATCACCGGCATGATAGGACAGTATGCCCACGGCAACGAACCCTCACACCATGCCGCCTACCTCTACGCCTACCTCGGCGCCGCCGACAAGCTGGACCGCACAGTGCACCGCATCCTCACCGAACTCTACACTCCCAAGCCCGACGGCCTGTGCGGCAACGAAGACTGCGGCCAGATGAGCGCATGGTTCGTCATGAGCGCCATGGGCTTCTATCCCGTATGCCCCGGCAGCGGCGAGTACGTCACCACCACACCCCTCTTCGACCGCGTCACCATCCACACCGCCAACGGCGACCTGATAGTCGACAAGGCACAGTGGCAACCCGGATGCTTCTGGGACGGCAAATCGTTCAGCGCCCAAAGCCGCGTCACATTCCCCGACGAGCTGCGCATCCCCCCGGCCCCCTACTACTCCGACTGGCAGCAACGTTTCAAAGACTCGGTATACATCACCCTCGCCGCGCGCCCCCTTGCCGGCGTACAGCCCCGCATATACTACACCACCGACGGGCGCACCCCCGACACCAACGCCCCCCGCTACCTGAACCCCATACTCGTCAACCGCGACATCACCCTGCAGGCCGTGGCCTACAACCCCGCCACCGGCGCCTACAGCCCCGTGGTGCGGCAGGCCCTCACCCGCTTCATTGCCGACAAACAGCTGCGCTACATCACCAAACCCGCCACCCAATATAGCGAGAACGGCCCCGAAGGCCTCATCGACCGCCTCTATGGCACCACCAACTACCGCATCGGCGGCTGGCAGGGCTGGCAGGGCGACATGGAGGTGGTAATCGACCTGCTGCAAAGCAAAACCCTCACCAGCGTCTCGGTCGACTGCCTCGAAAACATGCGCAGCTGGGTCTTCTTCCCCTCGCGCATAGAGGTCAGCATATCGAACGACGGGCAGCGCTTCACGCACTGGGCGCAGGTTGACAACACCGAGTTCCCCGCCGTGCGCGAGCGGCAGGAAGAGAGCGTGCAGCACACCTTCACCTGCCACGGCCCCTACGCCTCGGCACGATACCTTAAAATCAAGGCCACCAACTACGGCGCCCTGCCCGAATGGCACGTAAGCGCAGGCGAACAGGCGTGGCTCTTCGTGGACGAAATAGAGGTGGGCAGCCACCTGGCCACCTTCATCTCCTCCTTCTCATCCGACAATTCAACAAACCCAACTGACGAATAACCCATGAAAAAAATCATCCTGCCCTTGGCGGCAACATGCCTTTTGGCTTTAGCCTCCTGCGACGGCAAGAGCTGCCGCTGCTACGAAATGGTGGGCGGACGGTGGACGGGTCCCTCTACCACCGTCACCGCTGCAGGCACCCGCTGCAACGACCTCAACTCCGCCTACCGCAAATGCAACGAGATGGACGACCCCATCCTCAACCCCGACGACATAGGCGTCGACACCAAGAAGAAGTAGCCCCGCCTCACTCCCCTTGCATCGCGTCAGGGGGACCGGCTACGGCAAACCCCTTTTGCGGGTGCGGCGGCTTTGCAAGCCGCCGCACCCGCTGTTTGCATTCCGTTCCGCGACGGTGGGCTGCCCCGTGCAGCAAAGCCCCTCGGCCGTTCTTCCGCCGCTTCTTAATTAATATGTATTCAATCCTTATTTTGCACTTTTCCCACACGGATCGAAGAACTGTCGAACAACTGCCCTTTAACTGACGAGGAACGATTGGGGCAGGAGCTATGGAAGGGCGGTTGGAGGACGGAAGGGGTGCGGCCGATGCGGGGCGGGGGCTCAGCGGCGTTTTACGACGAGGAGGGCGTTGGCCACGCGGCGTTGCCCGGCGGGGTCGAACCGGCCGTTGTCGGAGGGGTTGTTCACTACGCCGTCGGTGCCGCGGCCGCGTATGTACATGGTGGAGGAGCCGCCGCCGTCGAGGTTGACGGCGTCGCAGCATCCCAGCCAGTGCATGATGCGTGTGAGTTCGGGCAGGCTGAGGCCTTCGGCTTCGCCACGGTGCCGCCCGTCGGCCACCAGCATGACGACGGTGCCGTCGGGTTTGAGGCCTATGGCGGTGCGGGGGTGGCGGGCGTAGACAAAGCTGCGGTCGAGGCGCTGGGGGGTGTCGGTGCCGCGGTGTATGAGCATGGGGCCTGCGGTCATGACGTTGCTGTCGGGCAGCAGCCGCTCGGCGTTGCGGCTGCTTTCGGGTATGAGGAAACGGGGTCGGCGGGTGGGCAGCAGGCGTATGGCGGCGTTTTGGTAGTATTTGCGGTTGAGGCTGTCGGTGGCGGAGGGGGTGTTTTCGCCCAGTTCGCGGCCGTTGATGCGCAGGTAGCATACGGGCACTCCGGTGCGCATGTTGAAGTAGGAGCCGTTGATGGCGGCCAGGGCGCTGTCGCGCGTGGCGAAGGCGGTGACGGTGGTGAGGGTGGTGTCGGCGGCAAAGGCCAGGCAGGAGGGGGAGCCCGAGGGGATTTCGATGACGCAGAAGTGCTGGTTGGAGTTGAACACTTGGCGGTGCATGAAGTGGTGGTGGCGGTAGTAGAAGCCGTCGAGCGTGTCGGTGTGCCAGTCGGCGCCGGCAAAGGCGATGGAGTCGGCCGTGAAGTCGCGCTGGGCGTTGAGCGCGGGGGCGAAGGCCAGGATGGCGAGGAGGAGGGATGCGAGTCTCGGTGTGTGGTGCAGTTTCATGGTGGGGTGTGTTTTGGGTTGTTTAGTTGCCGAAGAGGCGTATGAGGTCGGAGGCGTAGGTTTTGGACACGGGTATGTCGTTCACGCCCGGATGCGCTATTTCGGCATAGATGCCTTGCGGGGTGCGGCGCAGGGTGCGTATTTGCCCCAGGTTGACGAAGAAGGAGCGGTGGCAGCGCACCAGGCCGTTGGCGTTGCAGAGGTCTTCGATGGATTTGAGTGTGTTGCGGAGGCTGTAGCGCACCAGTTTGCCGTCGTCGTCGTAGGTGATGGTGACGTAGTTGCCGGCCGATTCGAGGCAGATGACGCGGTCGGCGCTGACCACGAGTTTTACGTTGCCTTTCTCGTCGGCAAAGCGCACCATGCCCGATTCGTTGCGCTCTATGCCTTTGCGCAGGTCTTCGGCCAGGTCTTCGGCTTGGTGGAGCTTGATGTCGCGCTCGGTCAGTTCCATGATGGCCCAGTAGAAGAGGTAGGGTATTATGACGAGGCCGAAGCCTATGAGGAGTATGCGCGGCAGGAGGGTGAAGTAGTTGTAGTGGAGGTAGAGGGTGAGGAACAGGTTGGCAAAGAGGCAGGCCACGACGATTTCGATGCATTGCCACAGCAGGAAGTCGCGGCGGGTGAGGGTGTGGCGCACCAGGGCGAAACAGAGGACGGCCCGGCTGATGAGGAGCACCACGAGGACAATGGCGCAGATGATGGGGAGGAAGAAGCTGTCGTGGAGGTCCCAGGCCTGCGAGAAGGCGTCGGTTTCGCCAAAGAAGGTGGGGTGGTAGATGACCATGAACAGCATGATGAACAGCGGCACGGCCAGGCAGAAGACGATGTTGTTTTTGAGCGAGTAGTATTGTTCGGATATTTTCATTGCGGTTGACGGGGTTTGGATTTGTGTGTTGGGTTGGGGTGGGTATGATGTTTTGTTTGTTGTTTATTTGACGGTTTTTTCTTTGCGCCTGAGCCAGGGGAAGAGGTCGTGGATGGTGTTGAAGTCTTTGGTGAGTTTGATGCCCAGCCCTTGTTTGTAGGGGAGCTCGGTGCGGGTGTAGTAGCTGGTGTTGTTGCGGTGGAAGCCGAAGAGGTTGAGGTAGGGGTTGAATTTGTACCCCATTTCGACGTCGCCGACCAGTACGTTGGAGTAGGAGTTTTCGATTTCGGTGTTGGCGTTGCCGTAGCCGAAGGTGGATTCGAAGTAGAATTTGTTCCATTGCTTGCTGATGCCTACGTCGAACTGGCCGGGCGCGGTGCCTGAGCCGGCTTGGTATTTGAAGTTTACGTCGACTACTTTTACGAGGTTGGACACCAGGCTGCTGGCCGAGGAGGTGAGGAGGTTGATGCTGCTGCCGTCGGAGAGGATGTTGTCGGCTGCCCCGGCGGTGCCGGTGGGTGTGAAGCGCCCCAGGAGGAGGAGGGAGAGCGACTGGTTGAGCATGTCGCGTTCGTTGGTGCGGTCGATGTAGGAGAAGACTTGGTCGGTGACGCTTTGTTCGGCGTTGGGGAGCTGGATGTCGAATTTGATGGTGGGGTCCTGCAGGGTGCCGGAGAGGTTGATGATGTCCTGTACTTGGACGTAGGTGTCGCTGGTGGAGCCCATGAGTGTGGCGAGGTTTACGCGCTGGTTGTATACGGCGCTGAGGTTGAAGCGCGCGTCGTTGATGTTGCCGGGGAAGTTGAGGGTGCTGCCTTCTTCGATGGCAAAGTTTTTGTTGAGGACCTGGAGCAGGGAGAGGGAGAAGTTGCCGGAGGTGAATACGTAGTCGCCCAGTATGTTGGGTTCGCCTCCGCGCATGGTTACCTGTATGTCGCCGTTGCCGACGGCGGTGACGTTGGCGGTGAGCTGGTCGAAGTCCATGGGCAGGTGTACGGTTACGCCGGGTGTCACTTTGACGTTGGCTTGCAGGTTGAGGTTGTTGTTGGAGGCGGGGCCGGTGCGCGGGGTTTGGCGGGGCTGGCGGGGGCCGCGGGGGGCCAGTTGGGGGGGGGGGGGGGGGTGGGGGTGGGGGGGGGGGGGGGGGCGGGGGGGGGGGGTGGGGGGGGGGGGGGGGGGGCGGTCGGGGGCGTAGAAGACGATGTATTCGTTTTCGCTTACTTGGCGGTGGTTGCTGATGGGGACGTAGATGTCGCTGCCTTGCAGGGCGGTTGCCTCGGCGGCGATTTGCAGTTGGCTCAGGGGGCCGGTGACTGTGCCGGTGGCCGACCCTATCAGTTTGCCGTAGAAGGCTGAGCCGTCGACGGGTTTGTTGAGCATGAGCAGCCGCGGGGTGCGGAGGGTGAGGTTGAGGGCAAGGCCTTGCTGGCCTATGGTGATGTCGCCGCCCAGTTGGGCTTGGTTGCCTTCGTCGTCGCGGACGGTGAGGCCGTTTAGCGACAGTGCGTTTTGGTTGAGGGTCAGGGTGTCGTTGACGTGGTAGGTGACGCCTGTGGGGGTGAGTTTTATGAGTGCGTCGCGTATGGCGAGGCTGCCGTCGAGGTTGGGTTGTGACAGGGGGCCTTCGGCATGGATGCTGCCGTTGAGCGAGCCTTGTAGGTCGGTGGCGATGGTTGCCAGGAGGGGTTTGACGGCGGGCAGCGGAAGGCGGTTGAGGCTGAGGTCGAGGAGGAGCGACGGGTTAGGACGTCGGGTGAGTATGTGGCCGTGGGCTTCGATGGGGTAGGAGGTGGCGAGCCCTTGTTGCAGGGTGGAGACGATGTCGATGTTGAGGCGTGCGTCATCGGGGAGGTAGGCGGTGTTGATGTCGATGTCGCCCAGGGGGTGGCCGTTGACGAGGCATTCCTTTATGGTGAGGTCGGCACCCATGTGGGGGTTGGTGGAGAGGCCTTTCAGTTGGCAGAGTCCGTTGAGGGTGCCGCGCAGGTCGAGGCTGTTGCCGTCGATGAGCAGGGCGGCCAGCGGGCCGATGGAGAAGTTGTTGAAGGTGGCGGTGGCAATGTCCTGGTCGGTGCCGGCCATGTGGGCGTTGAGGGTGACGCCTTGCCCTATGCCGTAGATTTTGAGGTTGTCGATTTGCAGGCGGTCGTTGTTGAAGTAGATGCCGTCGGGGCATACGAGGCTCCACCGCTGCCCCATGATGTGGAAGTCGGGCCGGGTGACCATGATGCGGTTGTCGGTGGGGCTGCTGGTGAGGAACATTTCGATGTCGCCGCCGGTTTGTATGCCGGTGGCGGGGTTGCTCCACTGCAGGGCCAGGGTGGATATGACGCTGCCTATGGCGGCGTTGAGGTCGAGGTTGCCCACAACGGTGGAGGCACCTGTGTGGAGTGAGGCGGCTCGGAGCCGCAGCCTGTAGTTCTCGCCCAGTGTGTTGCCGTTGAGGCCTATGTCATGGAGGGCGATGTTGCCAAAGGTGAGGGAGTCGGACGTGAGCACCAGTTTGAGTGATTCGCCATAGTTGTAGTTGCCCTGCAGGACGGTGCTGTCGGCGATGTCGAGTTGGGGCATGAATTGGTTGAAGGTGCCGTGGGCGTCGTTCCATACGAGGTCGATGGTGAAGTGGTCGCGGTGGAGGGGGGAGAGGTCGGCGGGTTCGAGGTTGCGGTAGGGGTTGTAGTAGGTGGGGAGGAAGCGCTGGCAGAAGTCGCGCACCACGAGCGGGAGGTCGGTGTAGGAGAAGTAGCCGCCTATGTTCATGGATGCCCAGTCGCTGCCCAGCGAGAGGTTGTGGAAGCCGTTTTGTTCGCTGGCCTGGAGCATTACGTTGCGAAGGGCTATGTGTCGTGAGCCGATGTCGCACCGGGTGTTGTGGAGTGAGAGGGTGCCGGTGAGGTGGTCGAGGTCGTCGCCTTCGAGGTCGGCCACTAAGCGGGTGGTGAGTGTGATGTCGGTGTCGCTGTCGATGAGGTGCAGGGCGGTAAGCTGCGCGTGGTCGAGGATGATGTCGGCCGAGAGCGATTTGCTGTCGCCCAGTCCTGCTGTGGCTGTGAGGTCGAGGTCGCAGCGTGTGTCTTTGAGGGTGATGTCGGCGGTGAGTTCCTGGCCTGCCAGTTCGGCCGAGAGGGTGGTGCGCTCTATGTTGTTGCCTTTTATCTGTGTGTTGTAGAGCCGTCCCTGGATGGAGGCTTCCATGGTGGCGGGGTCGAAGCCGGTGCCTTGGAATGAGAGGTGGAAGCCGGTGCGCGACACCCATTCGTTGGGCAGGATGGAGCGTATGCCGATGGTGCGCGAGTCGAGGTCGCCGAGGTAGGCATACTGGTTCAGGACGGTGTCGAAGTGTAGGAGTGCATGCCCTTCGAGGTCGCCGATGAGGCTGTTGAGGTTGAAGTAGGCTTCGCAGTCGCGCAGCCCTCCATTGAGCGATGCGTTGAGGTCTATGACGGCCATGCGGCGAATGATGTCGGGGGCTTTCATGGTGATGGGTTCGGGGTGCTGCACGGCGGCGAGGTCGTCGTAGTTGGTGTGGAGGCGGTGGATGTCGGCGTTGATGGTGGTGTGGTTGATGTCAGGCAGCCCGGTTATGCTGGCGTCGAGAAAGAGCTGGCTGCTTTGGCCAAAGGCGGCTATGAAGTGCTCGGCCGTCATGTCGGCCACAGGGCCGAAGATGTGCCCCTGAGCCTGCACTTTGCAGTTCATTCCCCACAGGGTAGGAGCCCAGTAGGCTGCATCGCACAGGTTGACTTCGGTGCCTTCTTTCAGCACCACGTCGTGATGCACGGTGTTGCAGTAGTCGGACATCTGTTCCCAGCCGTTGTAGTCGAGCCGTGCGTCGAGGAAGACGCGGCTGTCGTCGGTTTGGAGGTCCATGTTGGTGGCGCGGATGCCGTTGGGGCCCACCTCGGCATCCATGGAGAGGTCGACTATGTGTTGCCCCGAAGCCTCGGTGGTGGTGAGGGATACGATGCGTACGGTTACGTGGTCGTTCTCGACATGCACGTTCCTGAAGTAGCCAGAGATGTTGTAGAACCGCATGTGGGGGATGTCGACGCCGTGGTCATAGCGGTGGTAGGTGGGCGATTCGGGCAGGTCTTGGATATAGTCGATATTGCGCAGGCGCAGTTCGCCCACATCCACGGTGAACACTGCCCCGGTGGACTCGGAGGGTGTAGCTCCGGAGGCGAAGTAGTTGATTATGTAGTCCAGGTTAATGCCCGACTCGCCCGAGGGGTAGTGGAAACAGTGCAGGTGGTAGCGTCCGTTGCGGAGCGATACGCGGTCAAAACTCAGGCCGTCGCCGTGGAAAGGGAACCGCTTGAAACGGCAGGCGATGCGCTCGCCGTAGTAGATGGTGTCGTTGGTGGGCGATATCAGCTCTATGTCTTCAAGTATCACATGGCTGATGGGGCTGGCGTGGAGAGCACCGATGCGCACTTTGCCTCCCCATTCCTTGGAGAAGTAATTGCCCACCGCAGCACCGATGTACGATTGTACGACCGTGCTGTTGAGCGCCGCGATAATCAGGTAGATGGCAAGGAAGGTGTAGCCTACAATGCGACGCACCACATATAGTGCTTTTTTGTGCATTAATTTCTAATAACGCCTTTCTCGTGCAAATATTATGTGGGGGTTAAAAAACTTTCCCGATTGGGTGCGGCCGCCCTTATGATGATTTTTTTAGGTAAAAAAGTAAATTATAGAGAAAAATTGCTTATCTTTGCAGTGCATTTGTGAAAGCGGCAATGCACAGGGTGTATTGTGGCCAGAATGAGTGTACTATTGGGTTTTAGGCCCCCAATCCCAAACCGGACAACCGGCTTGGGGGACGGGAAAACGGTGTGGCTTGGGTTCATTACCCAGCCCCTAACGGTGGGGTACGGCAGTGTCCAAGTGTTAAAAAATCACCGTGCAACGGCCTTCTTCCCACGGCAGGTAAGCCGAAAACTGCCGCAGCTTGCAAGAGAGTAGGCATAACAAAACAATGCATAAGCAATGACAACAAAAAAAGACAACTACGTGTCACCAAGTGTAGAAGTGTTGACTGCCCGCGTTGAAAAAGGTTTTGATGGCACTTCGGACAGCCAGCCTTTACCCACAGTGGACGGTGAATTCAGTTCCGGGAAAAAAACGGGCGAATCCCTTGGCAATGGCGGTACCCACGGCAACGAAATCTTCACCTGAACCCGAACCAAGAGAACAGTCTTTAAAACAATATCAAAAACATACGTGTTATGAGAAAAAAACTATCTTTTTCCTTGGCCGTGATGTCTTTCATGGCTTTTGCTATGTTCGCCTCGTGCCAGAAGGACGAGGAGGTGGTGGCCCGTTTTGATGCCACCATGGAAGGCTTTACCAGTGACGGAAAGACCGTCCTCAACGGCAGCGACCTCTACTGGGTGCCAGGTGACCGCATTGAGATATTCGGCACCAACTCCAACTACGGCACCTACGAGTACGAAACCCAGGTGTCGGGCAACGTAATCCCCTTCAACTGTGTGTACGGCAACGCGGGCGAGGCGCGCTATCATGCCATCTACCCTGCCTCGTCAGCCGATGTCAATGGGCGCCTGGTACTGCCCGATGTGCAGCAAAGCCCCGACGGCTCGCTTACCGGCTACCCGATGTATGCCGAGTCCAACAACACGTTCCTGGACTTTAAAAACCTCGGCGGCGTACTGCTGCTCCAGCTGCGTCACCAGGGTGTCTCGGTGTCGTCCATCCAAGTGACCGCCAACCACAACCTGTCCGGCACATTCACCATCAACTACAACAATGGCAAGCCCACCCTCACCGAGGTCACCGGAACCAACACCGTAACCCTGTCGCTTGCCACACCGCAGGACATCTCGACTGCCAAGAACTTCTACATCTCATTGCCTCCAAACACATTCAGTTTCCTGCAGATAAAGATATACACCACCGACGGCCACATGTGCACCAAGACCATGTACAATGGCAGCGTGAGCATAACGCGCAGCAACATAACCACCATCCAACTGACGGGAGACAACCATCTTGACTTCACCGCCAATGCCGGTGAACTGCCCGGCCTCTTCTCGATTGCCGAAGGGGTGAAGGTCCATTTTGCATCAGGCAACATGCAGTTTACCACCCAGGGTACTCATGCTGTGGTTGGCGGTACAGCCAACGGCACACCCAACGGCACCTGGCGTTTTGCCCCTAACCAGTATGACTACATTGGCCAGGGCAACGCCAATATCAGTTCCGACTACAAAGGCTGGATAGACCTCTTTGGCTGGGGAACAAGTGGCTGGAGCGGTTCGGGTGCCACTGCCTATATGCCTTATAGCACCGCCTCTGGTGGTGCATCCTATGGCCCACGAGATGGTAGCGACCTTACTGGCACCAATGCCAATGCCGACTGGGCCGTATACAACGCCATCAGCAATGCGGGCAATCAGCCCGGACAGTGGCGGACGCTCACAAAGGAAGAGTGGATGTATATGACCACAGGCCGTTCAGACTATGATAAAAAGCGTGGCTCAGGATCAGTCAATGGGGTAGGTGGGCATATCTTTTTGCCCGACAATTGGCAACAACCGGCCGACTGCCCCGTCTTCGTTCCAGGCTATTCTGATGACCAATCTGCTTGGGGCCCCAATACCTATACCTCCACCCAGTGGGCTAAAATGGAGGCAAGCGGTGCACTGTTTCTGCCTGCGGCAGGTCAGCGTTCCCAGCAAAGGGTTGCCCGCGTTGGGACTTCTGGGGGCTACTGGTCAGTTACAGCCCATGGCAATCTTAATGCCGTCGGCCCCTATATCTTGAGCGTCAATCCTGAAGGGGCAGGTTCCGACTATGACTATTATTGGAACAAGCCAACAGGAATCTGTGTGCGTCCGGTAAGGGTCGCCAACTGAGCAGACAACTTTCAGCGGGGCAATGCCGCTTCCGCGTTACTATAACGCAAAGGATGCTCCGGACACTGGGGCATCCTTTGTGGCAATAAAAGCCCGTGGCAGGGCACGAACGAAAGAAGAAATGGACATACCTACTATACTCGCTATCGAGTCGTCGTGCGACGACACCTCGGCCGCCGTTCTGCGGGGCGACCGCATACTCTCCAATGTCATTGCTTCGCAGAAAGTGCATGAACAGTATGGGGGCGTAGTCCCCGAGCTCGCCTCGCGCGCCCATCAGCAAAACATCGTGCCGGTGGTGGATGCCGCCATCCGCAACGCCGGCATTGCCAAGCAGCAAATCAATGCCGTGGCCTTCACCCGCGGGCCGGGGCTTCTCGGTTCGCTCATGGTGGGGGTATCCTTTGCCAAAAGCTTTGCCCAGGCGCTCTCCATCCCCATCATCGAGGTGAACCACCTGCAGGCGCACGTCCTCTCCCATTTCATCAAGGAAAACGACCTCAGCCCTGTGCCACAGTTCCCGTTTATCTGCCTGCTCGTCTCGGGTGGCCACACACAGATTCTGCTGCTCCGCAGCCATTTCGAGTTCGAGGTGCTGGGGCAGACCATCGACGATGCCGCTGGCGAGGCCATCGACAAGGCAGCCAAGATAATGGACCTCGGCTATCCCGGTGGCCCGGTCATCGACCGCCTGGCCAAGGAGGGCAACCCCGACGCATTCCATTTTGCCACCCCCTCCATCCCCGGCAACGACTACAGTTTTAGCGGCATCAAGACCTCTTTCCTCTATTTCCTGCGCGACCGCCTGGCCGAAGACCCTGCATTCATCGAAACCCACAAATCCGACCTCTGCGCCTCCATACAGCAGTGCATCATCGGCTTCCTGGTCAAGAAACTGGAAAAAGCCGTCAAAGAAACCGGTGTAAGGCAGGTGGCCATAGCCGGGGGCGTGTCGGCCAACAGCCTTTTGCGCAGCCAAGTGCAGCTTATGGGGCAGCGCCGCCGCCTTCAGGTCTTCATCCCCCCGTTCCAGTTTTGCACCGACAATGCCGCCATGGTGGGCATAGCAGGCTATTTCAAATACCTCCGTCAGGATTTTGCCGACATCTCGCTGCCCCCCTATGCACGATAACCGATACGTCAAACCAAAAGCTCACCCATCGACCGCACATCGAAAGTTATGAAACGCCTGGTTGCCATAGTGCTTATGATCTCTGCCGCCGCAGGCCTTCGGGGGCAGGACATCCACTTTTCGCAAGTCGATGCCGACCCCGTGCTGCTCAACCCGGCCTACTCAGGCTTCTACCAGGGCACCGGTCGCGTAGGCATGCTCTACCGCAACCAGTGGGCCACGGTCAGCATCCCCTACCAAACCTTTGCCTTCTCGGGCGAGTTGGCGCTGTGGCGCAGCCGCAACATGAACAGTGGTCTCAGTGCGGGACTCCTTTTCTTCAACGACCATGCCGGCACCCTGCACTACGGCACCACCTCCGGCCACCTCTCCCTGGCCTACTACCACGCCATAAACCGTGCCGCCACCAGCTACCTCTCCTTCGGCCTCGAAGGCGGCTATGCCCAAAGCGGGTTCGACCCCTCCGCAGCCCAACTGCAAGACCCCTCCGAAACTTTCGCCACCCAACAGGTGGCCTACCCCCTCCTTGCCGCCGGTGTGGCATGGTACTGGCAACCCACCGGCGACTTCCACCTCAAGGTGGGCCTCTCTGCCCGCAACATCAACCGCCCCAACATCTCCTACCTGAAACTCGACAGCGCCTATCTCAACCGCCGTTTCAGCCTCTTTGCCCGTGCCGAATACCGCCGCTGGCAAAGCCTGTCCATGCTGCCCGTCTTCATGTGCCAGGTGCAGGGACGCCACCGCGAGTGGATATATGGGCTCGATTTCAAATGGTACCTCGAGGAGGGCGGCTCCCGCGAGGTGACACTCCGTGCCGGTGTGGCCATGCGTCATCTCGACGCCGTCATCGCCAACCTCATGGTTGAATACAACGCCTTCCTCTTCTCCTTCTGCTACGATGCCAACATCTCGGGCCTGTCCGTAGCCAGCGGCTCGTTCGGCGCCATCGAGGCCGGCGTTGTCTACCGCATACCCAAGACCAGCCGCAAAACCAAAGCCATCAAATGCCCTGTCTATTAGCAGAGCCGATGCCCACCACCCCTCAAAAAGCCTTCAGTTCCAACAATCGATACAATACCAGCCACCCATGAACAAACATACCATAATCCTCCTTGCCTGCATGCTCGGTGCAGGCTCGCTCCTTGCCCAAACGCGCTACGAAGTGACCCACGTCGGACCCAACATCAACACCACTGGAAGCGAGACCGGAGCCGTGCTCATCGACGACAGCCTGCTGTTCTACACCACCATGCAGAGCCAGGAAACCAGCCGCCTATACCTGATCGACTTCAACCCGGTCCTCACCCAAATCTTCTACGCACCCGTGGCAACCGACGGCACCCTCGGGGCCGGAACCCTCAGCCAGTGGGGGCTCAACGCCAACGGAATGAACAGCGCCAACGTGGCATTCGATGCCAAAAACGACATACTCTACTTTACCCGCTCCGGCTCGGGCAACGGCCAAGTGAGCCATATCTACTACTCCAAGCGGGTAAACAAACGCTGGCGCAAACCCCTGCCCCTGGGCGGCGACGTCAACCTGGAACAATACAACAGCACCCATCCCGCCGTGGGCTACCTGCCCGACGGCAAGACCATACTCTACTTTGCTTCCGACCGCCCCGGCGGACTGGGCGCCATGGACATATGGTACACCCTCATCATCACCGACGGCAAGCCGGGCAACTGCACCAACCTCGGCGCTCCGGTAAACAGCGACAGCAACGACATCACCCCTTTCTACTCCAACGACGAAGGCTGCCTCTACTTCTCCAGCAACCGGGCTGGCGGCCAGGGGGGCTTCGATGTCTACTGCGCTGAAGGCTGGCGCAACAGCTGGCAGATGCCGCACACGCTCGGCAATGAAATCAACACCAAGTACGACGACCTCTTCTTCACCGTCCAGCCCTGCCGCTGCCGTTGTGTGCAGGAGCGTGCCGACACCACCGAGACAGTCGTCGCCTGCGGTTTCCTCTCCTCCAACCGGCCGGGCTCCCTCTACGAGAGCGACAGCAACTGCTGCCACGACCTCTTCAGGTGGCGCCGCCTTCACCGCCCCGAACACCTCAAGCCTTCCCTGCCGCCACCCCCACCTACACACAGCCCCCTCGACCTTCTGCCCCTCAGCCTCTATTTCCACAACGACGAGCCTACTCCCTGCACACTCGACACCACCACCCGGCTGGACTATGCCACCACCTTTCACCGCTACTACCAGATGCGCGACGCCTACAAAGGCGCCCAGCCTTCGCCCGTCGACCGTCGCAAGTGGGACTCCATTCAAGGCTCCGTCGACATGTTCTTCGACTACGAGCTGAAGAAAGGCTACAACGACATGCTCCTTTTCCTCGACCTCATGTACCAGGACCTCAAAGCCGGGCGCGAGGTGTGCATCACCGTCGACGGCTATGCCAGCCCCCTCTTCGAAAGTCTCTACAACGTCAACCTCTCCAAGCGCCGCATCGACAGCTTCCGCAACCAGCTGCTGCGCTGGAACGACCAGGCACTGCTGCCCTTCATCAACAATGGCAGCCTCAAGCTGGCCACCGCCGCCCACGGAGCCGCCGACACCAACGCTGTGGCCCCGTCCGACCCCTTGCGCAACCCCAAAAGCACCAAGTCGGTCTACAGCCTCGACGCTGCCCACGCCCGCCGCATCGACATCATAGACTATACCTACATCAAATAAACAGCCCTCAAAGTACCCGCCACCCTTCAGTCCCAGCAGCCAGCCATGAAAATACTGTGTGTAGTCCGCAACTATGCCCCCCACGCGGGCGAGATGCAGGCACCCCTGCCTGCCGAGCCCACCTTTTTCCTTAAACCCGACAGCGCGCTCAACCCCAAGCAGCTCCCCATGTTCTACCCCGATTTCACCCACGACCTCCAGCACGAGGTCGAGGTGGTGGTGCGCATTGACCGTGTAGGCAAATGCATCGAGCCCCGTTTTGCCCACAAATACTACAACTCCGTTGCCCTCGGCATTGACTTCACCGCCCGCGACCTGCAGCGCCAGGCCAAGGCCTCGGGGCTGCCATGGCTCGTCTCCAAGGGGTTCGACGGCAGCGCAGTGCTCGGCCCCTTTGTGACGCTCGACGAACTGGGGCACGGCGTGGACGACCTCGACTTTGCCCTTTCGTGCAATGGGCAAACAGTCCAGCAGGGCAACACCTCGCAGATGATTTTCCCCGTCGATGCACTCATCGCCCACATATCCCGCTTCATGACCCTCCGCACGGGCGACCTCATCTACACCGGCACCCCGGCCGGGGTGGGGCCGGTGCAGATTGGCGACCACCTCGAAGGCACACTCTGCGGCCGCACCCTCCTGTCGATCGACATCAAGTAAACCTCCCCCGGCACCAACCAACCCAAACAGACCAAGCCATGAATATCAAGTTCAAAATGCCCAAGTTCCACCGCACGCTCTCCAACAAGAGCATGTGGAAAGAACTGCTGCTCACCTTTCTCGGCACCACAATCTCCATCGTGCTCACCTTCGGCACGGCTCACCTGCTCGACGTGCGCCAGCGCGTAAAGGACCGCAAGATGTCGGCCCTCATGGTTACGGGCAACGTGGAGCGGTTTGCCCGTGTGCTCGACGACCTGGCCAACGACCTCGACCAGCGCGACACCATCGCTGCCTGGCTGCTGGCCCTGCCCCTCGACTCGCTCGACGACGTGCCTCACCGCCAAATGGTCGATGCCGTGAACGCGGTCATCACCCTCCCACAGCTCAGCCACGACCGCACGGCCGAGAACATCTTCTCCAATTCCATCGAGACATGGAAAAACATGGGCAACTTCAGCTTTATCGACAAGATAGGGCAAAGCTTTTCCGAGATGAACGACTGCGAGAATATGTATAACGAATTCATCAACGGCACGGCCAAGCATGTGGACTGGATTAAACGCCACGCGCAGGAGCTGCCCGGCCACGACCTCTGCACCAAGTGTATGCTCAACAACGTTTTTCGCGACAACATAGGCGAAATCCACGGCTGGATATGCTATCTGCGGTTCCTCTCGGCCAGTTTCCGCTACGCCAATGCCGAGAGCCTGGACCTTATCGGCATCGCCGAGGAAGAGATGCTGAAGTTTGCCGACATGCACAGCGAAACCTCCTCTTCGCGTCCCGAACCCCTCTACCAGTCGTTCATCACGCCCAAGCTGCACCGCGACAGCCTCTTCACCATGCCGGAGCTGATTGACCGCGTGGCCTATTGACAACCGCCGGGCAACGCCTGGCCGCCGCTCCCACATTCACCCCACCGCAGGCAGGCCTTCGTCCGTCATGCACCGGTCCAACCCCCATCGCCAACCCGCCGCCCGCTGTCTCCACGGCATGTCTCCGCCGTGGCGCCGCTCCCGGGCCGTTCCTTTTTCATCACTTCTTCGGCAGTTGTTCGACTGTTTTACCACCTTTGGTAGAAAAACTGTGGAACAACAGTGGTGTGACTGCAGAACAATTAGCGGTGTTGCAGCGGGGTTGGGGGGGTGTGTGCGCGGCGCAGCGTGTTATGCAGGGTTGCCGTGCGGCTGCCGACCAAGGGAACAGGCGCCTGCGATTATGGGTTTTCCGGCCTGGCCCTGTCAGCCTACAGATAAAAAAATAGGGCGGCCGTGGTGGCCGCCCTTGCTATGAAAAGGAGGTTGCAATGTTTTGCCTTTAGAAATGGAATCCCACGCGAAGTCCCAGCACACCGAGGTTGCGTTTGGTGGCGTTGAAGTCGTCGCCTTCGGGTTTGTAGGACTTGCTGGTGTATTCAATGCGGTGGCTGCCAAGGCCCATGTAGTAGAGGCTTACGCTGACATGCTCGCCAAGGTAGGTGCCTACGCCGCCCATCCACGAGAGCTGCCCGTTCAGTTTGTAGCGATAGCTTTCGGTGGGGTAGCCGTTTTTGGTGATGATGAGCAGGTCGTAGCCAATGCCCAGTTCGGCAAAGGGACGGAGGTCGGTGGTGATGTCGTAGCGGTATTTGAGGCCCAGCAGGACGGGGATGTTCAGATACTGGGGTACCGTCGGGTAGCTCTGCATGGAGTCGTTGCGCTCGTTGTTGTCGTAGGAGTCGCGGACGTATTTGCGCGAGTTGTTCCACATGAAGCTGGCTTCGACAAAGGGCTGCAGTTGGCCTACTCCCACGTCAAACCACATGCCGAAACGGGCGGTGGCTCCCAGTCCGCCGGCTGCGGCCTTGGCCACGTTGGTGCGGTTCATGGGGGTGAAGATTCCGTATTCGTTCAGGTCTACCTGGTCGTTGAATTCGGAGACGGGCAGTATCCCGTTGAGGAACACAGAGGTCTCGGTTTGCTGAGCCTTGGCTCCAACCCCTGCAAGGAGGAGTGCGGCGGCCAAGCATAAGGATTTGATACTAATGTGTTTGTTCATAATAACGTGTTTTTTGTTTGAGTTGCAAAAATAAGAAAATTATTTTATACTCATAAAAAATTGTTACAATGTGCAGTTGATTTCGCAGCGGTGCTTGGCTATCTCGCCCAGTCCGAGGCGGATGATGCGGCGGCAGGAGTCGAGGTAGCGGCGGTCGCGCTGGCTGTCGAGCAGCAGGAGGTAGCCCATGACTATGTAGGCCAGGCTTTCGGCCAGGCGGCGCACATGGTGCTCGAAGGCTTCGCCTGCGCCGTCGGCCGTGAGCTGTGTGTGCATGGCCTGGTAGTCGGCGGTCATTTGGCGGAGCGTGTCGCGCAGGGGTTCGAGTTCGCTGTCGATGGGCATTGCATCGTAGTCGGCAATGCGTTTCAGGTAGTTGCCGTTGCTTATGCCTTTGGTGGCGGCCACCACTTGCAGCTGGGAGGTGCCTTCGTAGATGCTGAGGATGCGGGCGTCGCGGTAGAGGCGTTCGCAGGTGTATTCTTTCATGAATCCGCTGCCGCCGTGCACCTGGATGCAGTCGTAGGCATTTTGGTTGGAGTATTCGCTGGCCATGAGTTTGGTGAGCGGTGTGAGGCAGTCGGCGTTGCGCAGGGCTGTCTTCATGGCTTGGCGTTCCTCGCCGGTGAGGGGGCGCAGTTTGGAAAGTCGGTCGTAGCAGTTGGCAAGGTCGACCTGGCGGGCTGTCTCGTAGAGGAGGGAGCGCACGGCGTCGGTTTTGGCGCGCATGGTGTGCAGGATGTCCTGTACGGGTACCATTTGGTCAATGGTTTTGCCAAACTGTTCGCGGGCGGCGGCATAGTCCACTGCTTCGCGGCAGGCGGCTTCGCAAAGGCCCACGGCCTGTGCACCGACACCGAGGCGGGCGCCGTTCATGAGCGACATGGTGTATTTGATAAGGCCAAGGCGGCGTTCGCCGACCAGCTGGCAGGGGGCGTTGGTGAAGACGAGCTCGGCGGTGGGCGAGCCTATGATGCCCATTTTATGCTCTATGCGGCGGACGGTGAGACCTCCGTCGGCGCGGTCGTAGACGAAGTAGGAGAGGCCGCGGCCGTCGGTGGTGCCCTCTTCCGAGCGGGCAAGCACGAGGTGGATGTCGGCGTCGCCGTTGGTGATGAACCGTTTCACACCGTTCAGGCGCCAGCAGTTGGCGGCTTCGTCGTAGGTGGCTTTGAGGCGTACGGACTGGAGGTCGGAGCCTGCGTCGGGCTCGGTGAGGTCCATGGAGCAGGTGGCACCCTGGTAGATGCGGGGCAGGTATTTGACTTTTATTTCCTCAGAGGCGAAGTCCTCGATGGTGTCGGCGCAGTCCTGCAGCATCCAGATGGTGGCGAAACCCACATCGGCGCGTGCTACGATTTCGCCCGCCATGGTGGTGACGGTGCCGGGCATGTTCAGGCCGTTGTATTTGCGACGCTGTTTGAGGCCGTAGAGACCGGCCTGGGTGAGCGTTTCGTGGTTTTGTTGGGTGCCGGGCGCATAGTGGACGCGTCCGTCCACCACGGCGGGTCCCTGGGCGTCGACGTCTGCCGCGTTGGGGGCTATTACGTCACCGGCTATCTCGCCTATGAGGTCCATGACATTCTGGTATCCTTCAACGGCTTCCTGTGCGTTGGCGGGTGCATCGGGGTATTGCCCGGCCTCCTCGAAGTTGTTTTCGCGGAGGGTGGCTATCTTTTCTATATCGGGGTGCTGAAGATAGAACTTCAGGCTTTCGTTGTCGCTATAGTAGTTCATTGTTTTTGCTGTCTTAAAAGGGTTATTGCTTGCACGACTGGTAGGCGTTCATCAGGCGCGGCAGCACCTCGGCCACGTCGCCGATTATGGTGTAGTCGGCTATGGCGTTGATGGGTGCATCCGGGTCGGTGTTGATGGAGAGGATTTGTCCGGACTGCTCCATGCCCACTCGGTGTTGCACCGCTCCCGATATGCCGCAGGCTATGTAGAGCTTGGGACGCACCGTTACGCCGGTTTGGCCTATTTGGCGGTCGTTGTCGCAGAAGCCTGCATCGACTGCCGCGCGGCTGGCTCCCACTTCGCCGCCAATCATGTTGGCGAATTTGTAGAGGAGTTCGAAGTTTTCGCGGCTGCCCATGCCGTAGCCACCGGCTACGATGATGGAGGCGCCTTTTATGTCTACGCCTTGGGGGTCGATTTGGCGGCTGATGACCTTGAGGCAGTCGTCCTCGCCACGCAGGTATTTGGAGGCGTCGATGGGGATGAGCTGTCCTTTGCGGTTGGCGTCGATTATCTCTTTGCGCATGACGCCTTCGCGGACGGTGGCCATTTGGGGACGGGTCTCAGGGCTGACGATGGTGGCTATGATGTTGCCCCCGAAGGCAGGACGGATTTGGTAGAGGATGTCGTGGTATTCGTTGCCAGTCTTGGGGTCGGTGTGGTCGCCGATTTCGAGTGCGGTGCAGTCGGCGGTGAGGCCGCAGCGCAGGTGAGAGGCAATGCGGGGTGCAAGGTCGCGTCCCACACTGGTGGCACCGTAGAGTACCACTTCGGGCTGCCGCTCGCGGATTATGCCGTCCACTATGCTGAAGTGGGGCAGGGTGCGGTAGGGTGACAGGCGCGGGTCGTTGGCGTAGAGGATGGTGTCGACACCGTAGGGGTAGAGCTGTTCCTCAAGGTCGGCGAGGTTGCTTCCGGCCACTATGGCTTCGAGTTGCCCGCCCAGGCGGTCGGCCAGACGGCGGCCCTTGGAGCAGAGTTCAAGGCTCACATCGGCGGCACGGCCGGCTTCATTGATTTCTATGTAAACGAGTATGCTGTTCATGGTTATCCGATTATGTGGTTGGTGACGAGGTTAGACATGAGGTTGTTCAGGGCTTCCTGGGTGTTCTCCACGCGCAGGTTGTCTTTCTGGGTGAGTACTACGCTGTCGACCTTTTTTACCTTGGTGGGTGACCCGGCCATGCCCAGACGGTTGAAGTCGGGGTTTACGTCGTCGGCTGTCCACACGGGGATTTCGAGGTGACGGTTGCGCAGCAGCAGGTGTGCGTGGCGGAAACGGGGACGGGGGGCGGTGCCGCACACGGTGACCAGTGCGGGCAGCGGGGCCTCTACTATCTCGGTGCCGTTGGCCAGGCGCCGCTTGATGCGGATGCTCTTTTCGTCAACGGACACCAGTTCTTCGGCATAGGTAATCTGCGGGATGTCCATTTTTTCGGCCACTTGGGGGCCCACCTGAGCGGTGTCGCCGTCGATGGCCTGGCGGCCGCCGAAGACGATGTCCACGTGCCCTAAGCGCTTAATGGCGCACGAGAGGGCGTAGGAGGTGGCCAGCGTGTCGGCACCGGCAAAGCGGCGGTCGGACAGCACAAAGCCGTCGTCGGCACCGCGGTAGATGGCCTCGCGGATGATTTCCTCGGCACGGGGCGGTCCCATGGTGACCACGGTGACGGTGGAGCCGGGAAGAGCCTCTTTCACACGGAGAGCCATCTCCAGGGCGTTGAGGTCTTCGGGATTGTAGACGGCCGGGAGGGCGGAGCGGTTGATGGTACCCTCGGGGGTCATGGCCTCGGGTCCCACGTTGCGGGTGTCGGGGACCTGCTTGGCCAGTACTACGATTTTAATACTCATAATATATATCTTTTTGTGTTTCGCTGTGTTGTGTTGTTTTAATTAAGGGAAGGAAAACGGCAGGTGTGCGTTTTCCTTCCGGGTATTTCAAATGTCGTTGGCTCAGTGATATGGGTGAGCCATTGGGAGTTTAGCAGGCCGAGTGAGCGTCGGCGTCGGGGCTGATGCGCTTCACCATTCCCTGCAGGGCGGTGCCGGGTCCCACTTCTATGAACTCGGTGGCACCGTCGGCCAGCATGTTCTGCACGGTGGCTGTCCACCTTACGGGCGAGGTGAGCTGCGCCACAAGGTTGCGCTTTATCTCGTCCGGATTGTTGACCGGAGTGGCACACACATTCTGGTAGCAGGGGCAGATGGGGGTGTGGAACTGGGTCTTCTCGATGGCGGCGGCCAGTTCTATGCGGGCAGGCTCCATGAGGGGGCTGTGGAATGCACCGCCTACGGCTAAGGGTACTGCGCGCCCTTTCAGCTCTTTAATCTTTTCGCAGGCCTGGGCCACGCCTTCCAGGGTGCCGCTGATGACCAGTTGTCCCGGGGTGTTGTAGTTGGCCGGAACCACTACCTGTCCCGTGGCGGCCACCTCGGCGCAGACATCTTCCACCGTCTTGTCGTCCAGTTTCAGGATGGCTGCCATCGTCGACGGGTGTTGCTCGCAGCAGCGCTGCATGGCGTTGGCGCGGGCGATGACCAGTCGCAGGCCGTCTTCAAACCCCATGGCGCCGGTGGCCACCAGGGCGCTGAACTCGCCCAATGAGTGTCCGCCCACCATGTCGGGCATGAATTCGCTGCCCATATAGGCGGCCAGGATGACCGAGTGGAGGAATATGGCGGGCTGGGTCACCTTGGTCTGCTTCAGGTCTTCCGGGGTGCCGGAAAACATAAGGTCGGTAATGCGGAATCCGATTATATCGTTGGCTTGCTCAAACAGGTCGCGGCAGTGCTCGTTGCTGTCGTAGAGGTCTTTGCCCATACCTACGAACTGGGCTCCCTGTCCGGGAAAAACATATGCTTTCATTGCTTACTGTTGATTGGTTGATAATTGGTGTTGCTGTTACAGGCTGATGCCGCCGTCCACGCAGATTACCTGTCCGGTGACATATTCTGCCAGGTCCGAAGCCAGGAAAAGGCTCACCCGGGCCACGTCCAGTTCGGTGCCTGCGCGGTGCATGGGCACATCGCTCAGCCATTTCTTGCGTGCCTCGTCGGGCATGGCGGCTGTCATGGCGGTCTCAATGAAACCGGGGGCGATGGCATTGCAGCGGATATTGCGCGAGCCAAACTCCTGGGCAAACGACTTGGTGAAGCCGATGATGCCTGCTTTGGCCGCCGCATAGTTGCACTGGCCGGCGTTGCCGTTCACGCCCACCACCGAGCTGGTGTTGATGATGCTGCCGCGGCGTTTCTTCATCATGTAGGGGATGAATGCCTTGCAGTAGTTGAACACCGAGCGGAGGTTAATCTGTATCACCAGGTCCCAGTCTTCGGGACTCATGCGCAGCAGCAGGTTGTCGCGTGTGATGCCGGCATTGTTCACTATGGCATCCACTTGCCCAAAGGCGTCAATCACCTTCTTGGCCAGTGCCTCGGTCTCGGCCCAGTCGGCGGCGTTGGCGGTGTAGAAAGCGCAGGCCGGGTTGATGGCTTTCAGCTTGCTCATCAGTTCCACGCTGCTCTCGGTTTCCTTGAGGTCGGTGACAATCACCGTTGCCCCCTCTTCGGCGAAAAGCTCTGCCGTCCGGCGGCCGATGCCGCGGGCTGCTCCTGTAATCAGGGCTATCTTGTTTTCTAACAGTTTCATCTCTTCTGTTTCTTTGTTAATGATTTGTAGTTTATAACATACCGTCCGGTTGTCCGGGCGGCATGCCGACATAAAACACTATAACGTGGCTATGCTCTTTTTAGTATGTGGCAATCGGCAAATGTGTCTATTTGTCCTTGTCCACCAACACAAACGACAGTTTGCCCTTGCAGGCCAGCTTGTCGTCCACGTAGGCGGCTGCGTCCACAAAAAAGATCAGCCCCTTGCGTGCCGTGATGTGGGCTTTCACCGTGATGGTGTCGCCCGGGTGCACCGGCTGGCGGAACCGCACATCGGTCAGGCCGCTGTACAGTGTCAGGCGCCCTTTCAGTTCGTCCAGCACCAGAATGGCCGACGACTGTCCCATAATTTCGCACAGTATCACGCCCGGCACAATGGGGTTGCCAGGGAAGTGCCCTTGCAGGAAAAACTCGTCGCCGCGTACATGGTAGTGCGATATGCACTCCTCGCCAACCATCTCCATGTCGTCCACAAGCAGCATAGGCTCCCGGTGGGGCAAAAACTCTTTGATCTCTTCTCTTGTCATCATAGTCGTTTTCGATTTCAATGTTTGTATGGGGCGGGCAGGGCGTTGGACGGCTTTTGCTCCGCCGTTGGCGCGTCCTGTCCGGCTTTTATTTCACTCTACGCAGGGCCACGCAGGCGTTCTGGCCGCCGAATCCAAAGGAGTTGGACAGCGTCACGTCCACCTCGCTCTTGCGTGCCTTGTTGGGAATATAGTCCAGGTCGCAGGCAGGGTCTGGCTCCTTGTAGCCGATTGTGGGGGGCAGGATGCCGTTCTTTATGGCCAGGGCGCATATTATCAGCTCCACCGCACCGGCGGCGCCGAGCATGTGTCCCAGCATCGACTTGGTGGAGCTTATCTCCACCCTGCGCGCCACTTCCTCGCCCAGGGCTTTCTTTATGGCCATCGTCTCGCTGGCGTCGTTAAGGGGTGTGCTGGTGCCGTGGGCGTTGATATACATCTTCTCGGTGGGTTTGAAACCGGCCTCCTCGGCAGCCAGGCGTATGGCCTCGGCGGCGTTGCGTCCTTCGGGATGGGGTGCCGTGTAGTGGTAGGCGTCGCAGGTGTTGCCATATCCGCTCACCTCGGCATATATCTTGGCTCCGCGCTTGCGGGCACACTCCTCGCTCTCCAGTATCAGGATTCCGGCCCCTTCGCCCATCACAAAGCCTTTGCGGCGGGCGTCGAACGGAACCGATGCCGACAGCGGGTCTTCGTTCTGGGTCAAAGCCTTCATGTTGTTGAATCCGGCCAGAGCAATGTCGCAGATGGCGCTCTCGGCACCGCCGCATATCATGGCGTCGGCGCGTCCCTCGCGTATCAGACGGTAGGCCTCGCCCACGGCATGGGTGCCGGTGGCGCAGGCGGTCACCACGGGCAGGTTGGGCCCCTGGCAGTTGTACTTAATGGCCACGTTGGCCGACCCGATGTTGGCTATCATCATGGGGATGAAATGGGGCGATATGTGGCGTGTGCCTTCCGTCATCAGCTTGGCATGCTCGTTGTTGAAGGTCTTGATGCCTCCGATGCCCGAGCCTACAGCACATCCTATGCGCATGGGGTCAACGTCGGTACCTACCTGCAAACCGCTGTCCTTCATGGCCTGATGGGCGGCGGCCAGCGCAAAGAGGGTGTACATGTCGTTGCGGCGGGCGGTTCCCTTGTCTATGTCATAGTCCTCGGGGTGGAAATCCTTGACCTCGGCTGCCACGTGCACGGGCAGCGACTCGCTGTGGGGCGCCGCTATCGGGGCGATGCCGCAACGGCCGTTTACCAACCCTTCCCACAGGGTCTCGATGCTGTTGCCTAACGGGGTGACGCAGCCTAAGCCGGTGATGTATACTCTGTTCATGTTTTGTCTCGTTTTGATAGTTTTTTACTTTGTATTTGCCGCTGGCTTGCGGCCAGCTTAATATGAATTAATATCTAATTATACACGACCCGGTCGTGAACCCGGCGCCAAAGCCGCTGAACACCAGCAGGTCGCCGCGCTCTATGCGGTTCTCCCTCACCAGCTCGTCAAGCAATATTGCCACACTGGCCGACGAGGTGTTGCCATACTTCTGCACCGTGGTGGGTGTCTGTTCGGGATTGGCCTCGATGTGTTGTTGAATGCCCTGTATAATGCGCATGTTTGCCTGGTGCAGGATGAAGTATTTCACATCGGCAGTGGTCAGGTTCTGCTCTTTCAGCAGTTCCATAATCTCTCTCGAGCATTCGGTCACCGCCATGCGGAACACTTCGCGGCCCAGCATCACCATCTTGTGATTGACATATGCGCCCGACTCCAGTATCTCGAACGGGGTGGGCTCCAGCCGTTGCCGCTGGTAAAGCACATCGGTCTTGCACACGGTGGTCATCTTCGAACCGAGAAAACCGTCGCCTTTCACCACCACCGCTGCGCCGGCGCCGTCGCCAAACAGCACACTCGTCTCGCGCTGGTCCCATGGGCAGAAACGCGTCGGCTCTTCAGCCGAAAGCACAAGAATGCGGTCGGCACGCCCCGTCTGCTGGCACATCTCGGCCATATCCAGGGCATAGATAAACCCGGCACAGGCATTGCGGATGTCGATGCAGGGGCATGTGGCCCCTATGGCACCCTGCACCATGCTGCTGAGCGAGGGGTAAACATAGTTGTTGTTAACATTGGAGCAGACGATGTAGTCCAAATCCTCCGCTTTCATACCGGCCGCCTCAAGGGCGCGCTTCGATGCCGCTACGGCCAGGTCGAGCAAACTCTCGTCTGTCATAATGCGACGGGTCTCTATCCCCGTGCGGGTACGTATCCATTCGTCGCTGGTGTCGAAGAACTCTGTCAGCATGTCGTTCGTCACGACTTTCTTTGGCAGGGCGCTTCCCGTTCCAATAATCTTCATTGTTTTTTATCCTTTGTTTCTTAGTTTGGCGGGCCCCTTTGCCCGCTCTATAATATTAAAAAGAGTTTGCAAAGAAACAACGAAAGTTCCATATGTAAATGTTAAATTCAGCGTTCTGCGCAATAATGTTGATAAGATGCCGTTATTTTGGGCGAAATTCGTCTATTTTGGGCGAAAAATGTTAAATAAATCACTCGCATGAGTCTCAAAGAACAGTTAAAATTATATATCCCGAAGTTCCTGACGCAGAAAAACGCCGTTGCCACTTTCTTGATTTCGGTTGCACTGCTGTGCATCTTTTTTGTCGTCGTCTACAAGCCCATCGGCCTTATCCCCAACAATGGCTTCCTCCATTTCCTCAGCTACCGGCTCTACTCTGTCATCCTTGTCCTTGTGGGCATGGTGGTTGTGGTTTCCAGCCGCCAACTGCTCTACTGGCTACAGCGGCGGCGAACCCTCCAGCTCAAGCACTACCTCATATGGCTGCTCGTCGAGTTTGCCGTACTGGTGGTGCTGATTTCGGCTGTGGCCTGCCTCATCAGCAAGCGCGACGACACCAACATTGCCGTCGTTGTGGAACGGGTGGTAATCAGCGTCGTGGCTATACTCACTATACCCTACATTGTCTCCTCCCTCATCTTCCTCCTGCAGGAAAAACGCAAGGAAATTGCCACCCTCACCAACCAGCTCAAAACCGCCCCCGTCCACGCCAACGACGACAAAACCGACAACGTCATCCAGTTCTACGACAAGGGCGGACACCTCGTCTTCGTAACCAAGCACAGCAATGTGCTCTACATCGAATCGGCCGACAACTACACCGTAATCCATTACATCAGTGGCGACAAGGAGGATACACTCATCCTCCACAACTCCATGAAGAATATGGCCGAGACCCTTGCCTCCGAGGGCATGGTGCGCTGCCACCGTGGCTATCTGGTCAACCTCATTAACGTGAAATACCTCCGCAAGGAGAAGGACGGTCTTGTGCTCGAGATGGCCCATTGCGACCGCCTCATCCCCATCTCCAAAACCTATGCCGACGATGTGGTGAAGCAGTTTGCCCGTTGACGGCCCGTTCCTTCGCCGCTTGTTCTTCTGCAGTTCTTCGACACTTGTTCTATCATATATGGAAGAAGTGTCGAATAACTGCCGAGCAAGTATGGAATATGGAGCGGTGTTGCAGCGGTGTTGCAGCGATGCGTCGGTGGCGCTGGCTGGGGCGGGGCTTGTCGTGACGTGGGTTTTACGTTGACCGGATGTCCCCTTTTTGTTAAAAGTTTGGCATTGTGCAATATTGTTGTGTACTTGGCGTTTTAGGGAGTGTATTAATCAAAACAATTCGACACTATGAATTTCATTGTTAGCATCATCATCGGAGCTTTGGCCGGATTTTTGGCCGGCAAGCTTATGAAAGGAGCCGGGTTCGGCTTTGTCGTCAACCTTTTGGTGGGAATAGTGGGAGGTTTTCTCGGTGGCAATGTGCTTGACTGGCTCGGCATCCACTGGGGCGGCACCTTTGTGGGTTGCCTGGTCACCTCCGTCATTGGCTCTTGCCTCCTGCTGTGGCTTATTTCGCTGATTAAGAAAAAATAGCTCTTAGCAGGTTGTTTCCTTGTTAAGGTATAAAAAGGCAGGGTAGGAGTTCACTCTGCCTTTTTATATTTTATAAGGTGAGTATTTTGTCCAGGGTGGTATCGGTGAAGGTATTCCAGATAGATAACCTTATTTGTTTATAGTCAGTGAATAACTGTTTCACGAACTCTATCTCGAATACCAGTCGCAAATCGTAGGGGTCGGCATCGTGTCGCACCTCGTTTTTTGACCCTATGCGAGCCACTTTTATTAGGTATAAATCACGTATCCCTTTCTGTTTGGTATATGGCATAAAATAGTATAGGTGGTTCAGTTCTACTGTCGAGGGGAATTCTTTTCCAGTATAGTATATCTTAGCCGTTTGGTCGAGGTAAGGGGAAATATTCTCATTTTTGACTAAACATACAAGAACGTTTTTTGTATGGTCAAGTGTTTTGGACTTTGTTCTTTTTGCTTTTCGCAGGGTGTTGTTGACTATCTCGTTAGGGTATGTTTGCTGTGTGTTGAAAAGGTCGATAGCGAATAGTTGTTGAGGTATCATTAGCTTTGCCTCTTGTTGTGCTTTTTCGAAGTTGATTTCTTCGTGATGCCATGCATCGATATCGTTAAACAACCTCATCAGCGAGCGGCCGATGGCGTATGACAGGTTAACAGGAACGGCATTGCCAATCTGTTTATATTGGTCGGATAGGGAACCGGAGAATTGCCACTCGTCAGGAAAGGTTTGAATTCGGGCGTATTCGCGCATGGTTAGCGGTCGTGTTTCGGTTGGATGGCAGCGTTCGGTTTGTTTCTGGGCCGGAGCACAGGTCAGTGTTAGTGATGGTTCGTCCATTGATAGTCGGCGCGCCATCCCTGTTTTGCCTCCGCCAAGGAAGTAGCTGGCTCCCATATATTCTTTGGCTATATTGTCGGGCAGGTTGCGCCAATCGCCACCCTCAGGAACCAGAGCCAGTACTCGGCGTTTTTTTTCGGGATATATCTGGCCACTTGATTGAGGTACATCGGTAGGGTAGAGGTCGCCTTTATAGAATGCGTCGCGCAGGGTCATCACACGTTTGTAGGGGGCTGGCCAGCGGAATTCCACATGTGGTGCGATGTCGTTGCGTATGGCTATAAGTATGAGTCTTTCCCTTTTTTGTGGCACTTGGTACATGACTGCTTTCAGCACTCGTGGTTCAACCAGGGTGTACCCCAGTTCGGCAATGGCGTTGCGGATGATGGCAAGTGTTCGTCCGTTGTCGTGGGAAATCAGTCCTTTGACATTTTCTCCCATAAAAACTTTGGGTTGTATCTCTTTTACGGCACGAGCCAATTCAAAAAACAATGTGCCTCGGGTATCGTTTAGCCCACCCTTTTTTCCTGCATAGGAAAAAGCTTGGCAGGGGAAACCGCCTGACACAAAGTCCACAAGTCCATGCAGTGGTGAGAAGTCCACCTTGTGAATGTCTCCTTCCAGCACATTCCAGTCGGGACGATTGGTTCGAAGGGTCTGAGCTGCCTTGGGATCGAGTTCGTTCAGCAACACATGACGGAAACCGGCAAAGTGCATTCCGAGTGCCAAGCCACCGGCTCCGGCAAAGAGTTCGACGGAGGTGAAGTCGCGCAGTGGTGTAACATGGAGTTCCTCATCCCAGGTGCTGTGGAGCATTGCCTGAACTTGTGGAATGTCGGTCAAATCTTCCATGTAGAATCCTTTTCTGCCGGTGAGGTCTGTGTGCAGGGGATACATCCCACTTTCTCCCCATTTCTGTGTTGTGGCAATGGAGGTGCCTAAAATGTCGGCAAGGTTTGAGGGGGTGAGGAATTGTTGCATACGGTTAATAGTTCTCAAATCCTTCATATGTCCTGAATGCGAGTAGGTACAGGCTCTTCATTATGTCTGGCGAGATGGCAGCAAGTTCTGCAAACACTGTGTTGCTGTTGTTTTCACGTTGTATATTGGCGATTACATCGTCAAGAATGTCGGGGAGTGCTCGGCACAGTTTTGCGAATGCCAGTGGGTCTCCAAAGACTAATTCATAGAATTTGTCCATCGAAACCCTTCGGATATGGTCATTATCGAAACGCTCTTTGTCAACTGTAACCATCCATGTCCTGTTTTGTGACCTGGTGGCGATGACTTCAACAAGCATACAAGTGGCTCGGCTGTCGCGGACTATTTTGTTTTGCATCTTCATGTATGTTTTTTGTGAGGCAGCCGAATTCATTGTGTTGTGCTTGTTTTTCATTTCGACAAAGATATGTTGTTCTTCATTTACAACATCGAACCCTTCACTTGGCACCGACCATCCGTTTCCAGCATAGCGGAAAAGGTTTTGATGAAAATAGCCTATATGGTTGTTGTTGGATTTATCCATCTGTCGCATACATTCTGATGCGACAACCTCTTCCATTGTTCGGCCGTATATTTTTGCGTCGAAGGTTAGTTTTATTGGGTCAATGATGTTCTTGTTGAACTCCTTCAGGCTGATGCTTGAGCTGTATCGTTCTACAGTTTCTTTCACATGGTTGTAGATTTCATCGTCAGTTATAAAGCCTAAGTTGTAGTTTCGGTGTGTGTTTGAAGAATTCATAACGGATTGTTTTTTTTATGGGACTATAACGTTTGTTTCCCACTTTTATTGTGTTTGCAATCGTTAAAACCTGTGTATTGCATATGTCTATTGTCGATTGCTTGCTTTTTTTTGTGGCTTCTTGTCGTCTTTTGTGGATGGGTTTGCTGGTAGGGAAGGGGTGGTTGGCTGGCGTAGGATGAGGTAAGCCAATGTGGGAGGGGCTGCCGCGGGTGGTTCCTCCTTTTGTTTTGTGCGGTGTGAGGTGGCAGGTGTGGACGGGGGTTAGATGAGGCGGGTGACGGTGTTTTTCTTCCATTTCTTGCCCATGCCGAGTTGGTAGGCGTCCTGGTTTTTGATTAGCAGTTCGCCTTTGCCCAGCGAGGCGATGTCTTGCCGCAGTTCCTGCATTTCGCGCTGGTTTAGGCCGTAGAGGTCGCGCAGCACACTGTCGTTGATGGTCTGCTGTTTCATGATTAGGGGGTATTGGGCATTGGTGTAGAAGTCGAAGTATTTGCTCCGGTAGCTGTCCATGTTTTGGGTGGTTGCTATTGGTCCCATATCAGGGCTTTTTTATATTCTCATTCATTCTATGTATTTCAAAAAAGGTGTTACATAGGTCTCCCGCATTTTCTGACATCGTGCATTTGCACTTGTAACGAATGTCTTTATGTACTGTCTAGTCCATTCCTCCCGCGTTTTTCCCCATGTTTGGTCAAGGTCACATACGTGAAATTGTATCTGCATGGCGGCAGCCCAGTTGATATAGATGCTTTCAGGATGAGCTTTAAACAGGTTACCATGATGGGCATCAGTGCATAGCAATTTGTCACCTTGCTCAATCCAGTCTATCTCAATGTAGTCTATGTTGACCTTTTCATATTCTCCGTTGTCAATCATCCTTGCACAAGTATTGGCCATCTTATATGCTGATATTATGTTGGGTGGCATTGCTGTTTTGCTTATATTTCTGGTCTTGATGTCTATAATGTCATAAGCCTTGCCATCGTAATACAGGATGTCTGCTGTGTCGTTTTGCTTTTCTTCAAAAATGCTTGTGGGAGACCAGTCGCGTGTTGCTTTGTCTCCTCGGCTTAGTAAGAATAATGCTGTCGGAGAGTCCAGCAGTTCGTATCTTTGTCTTACCGTAATATGTTTGGGATGTTTCAGATAAAGGTCATTTAGGTATTCGTATTGCTTGAATATTTGAGTAGGATACTTTTCTTTAAGTTTGTGGTATGCGTTTTTTTCAAACGGTTCACCTGCGGCATGGCCAGATAAAGTTCCTGAAGTTGATTTATTGGGCCTGTCCACCAGTTGACCCTTCATACTCTCGATAAAAGATAAGAAATCTATACTATTCATAAAACAGGATGTTAAAATAGTTGTTGATTATTGATAAGTGTTCATTCTTCCCATTATTGAGATATAGGTTTGTTTCTTCCGTAATGAGGTTATGTATCTCTATTTCATCTTTTGAATCCCAGTTAATTGGTCTAAATGGAATGTTTGCCAATGGTGTTTCAGAGAATTCTACTATATCCCCTTTGATTATACCATTGAGAGATATCCATTCGAATATTCTCTCATTGTTAAGGTATGCTAATATATACTCGAGTGACTCCTTGCATGTGTCTTTCTTGAACAATGCAGTCACATCTTGTGTTGGGAAGTAACATGGTGGCGCATAACAGAATCTAAAATATTTCTTGTTAGATATTCTTTCTTTACATGGAATAAAAATCCTGGGTTCATTACGCTCAAATAGTTTTTGGTTTCGTGGGAAAACAAATCGCCAGTAAGGGATCTTCTTATTGTAACTATACCTACAAGATAGTTTCTCCTTATAAGGTTTTAAATGCTCGGCGAGGTGGGGGTAGTTGTCAAGGAATTCTTCTTCTTCCATATCCTTTTGAATGAAAATGTATTTTGTAGTTCGGTAGGCAATATAAGGATTCAATTCTTTAGCCTTGAGAACATCTATTAGTACACTTTGCTCTCTGGAATTCAATATTTCAGAGTTGTGTATTTGAAAGGCCTTGTCTAATCCTGATACCATACCGTTCCCTATATCACAATAATCTCCAATACGATGTATTTTTTTGTCTATGTCAAACAATAGCATGCTTTGTTTTTTGCAGCAGGTCTCGAAATGAAGCAGTCTGTCTTGAACCGATTGAGGGGCAAGTATCCATCTTTTGTTTTCTGTAAATGATGGTATTTCTTTTTTTGAAAAACAACTTCGTGATACTAATTCATCTTTGTTAGGGGTATTCTTTTCGTTATTGTATTGGTAAAGAGTGATAACATTGTTTCTTTCTTTTGTTTTTATGTATTTGAATATAACAAATGATGCAGTTACTTTGTCGAATAATGGAGTTTCTTTAAAATGATATATTTCAACAAAGTACCCGTTCTGGCACATATAGTTTCTGAGTGAACTGGAATGTGTAGTATTCATCCAGTATTCTGTACATATGAAGATTAATTCGCCTTTTTCTTCAAGATGCTCGATGCTTTTTAAAATGAAGATAAACATGTAGTCGCATAGGCTGTTGAAATATTTGTTCCACAAGAGGTTTGTTTCTAATTCCTGTTTAAGTTCGGGCTCTAAGTTTTTCCATCGAATATATGGAGGATTACCTATGACTACACTATATTTCTCAGTAGTAGGGATCGATAGGAAGCTAATATGTTTGACAAATTCGTATTCACGTGATAAAGAAGAATCTATTTCACAGGCAGATATGTTGTTAAACCCATGTATTGCCAGGTACTTAAGGAAAACACCTCTTCCGCATGATGGTTCCATTACTTTGCAGCATTTGGGGTGCGAAATTAAAGATACCATAAAGTCCGCTATCACGTCGATGGTAAAGTATTGTCCATATTTGTTCTTGTTCGCTGCCATATTTTTCTTTTTTAGAATGGTCTAAGCTGTGTAGCAAGTAATGGGTAATACCCCCACTGAAAGGTGTAGGTGAGGGCTTCGAGGTTATCGACTTCGATAAGGATGTGGATGGGGGCGTCGGTTGTGGCACCGGGGATGTAGCGTTCCGGCACTTCGTCGAGGACGGGCAGGTGGGTGCGGAGTCGTTCTTCGACGGCCTCGGGGTGATTCTCCCACACGAGGCCGTATTTCTTGGTGTTGACAAGCTCGAGCAGCTGCGCCCGCTCGTCGTCGGATAGCCCCGCCAGCTCTTTGATACGCTGCCGCAGGGCTTCGCGGTTGATACGTGTAGCCATAGTTGTCTGCGTTTTGGTGGCGAGAGACCTCTCCGACGCTACAGGCTTCCGAAAACAAAAAGGTGCAGGGCTTTTGCCATATCTGCACCTTGAGGTCTTCGGAACCCTGCTCAAACAGATAAGTCGTCGCCTGCACCAACGCAGACGCTTGCTGACTTATTCGCAATGAGCATTTGAAGTTTCCGAAGTTTCAAGGTATGCCGAATAATTCGCTCGCGCTATGTTATTATGTTGTGTTTGTTATTTGTTGTATGTTACATCGTGTTGTGTTTCTTTTTGGGTATTTGTTGTGCCGGGGTGGCTTTCTTGTTTGTGGGTTTGTATTCCGCTGCAGATAGGGCAGTATAATGGCAGTTGTATATTGTTTTGATATTGAACGGGCGGGCTGCTATTGGTTGGCGTATTGCTGCACTTCGTCGTGGAAGAATTCGATGGCGACGCCGGCTTGGCGGAAGAGCTCTTCGCTTTCGGCACCGGCGTGGTATTTGCGCTCGCAGACCACGCGCTTGATGCCGCAGTTGATGATGAGCATGGCGCAGGTGCGGCAGGGGGTCATGCGGCAGTAGAGGGTGGCGCCGTCGAGGGCGATGCCGCGGCGTGCGGCCTGGCAGATGGCGTTCTGCTCGGCATGGACGGTGCGGACGCAGTGGGTGGTGACGCGGCCGTCGGCCTCGATAGTTTGGCGGAAGAGGTGTCCCACTTCGTCGCAGTGGGGCAGGCCGGAGGGGGAGCCGACGTAGCCGGTGACGAGGAGTTGGCGGTCTTTGACGATGACGCAGCCGGAGCGTCCACGGTCGCAGGTGGCGCGCTTGGAGGCGGTGTTGGCCAGCTCCATGAAGTACTCGTCCCAAGAGGGGCGGCGGTACATGATTTGGCCCAGCACCTCCTCGACTTGGCGGTTCAGGTCGGCGATGGTGCCGTTGTTGTCGAAGCGGAAGTCGGCGTGGTCGATGCAGTAGCGAAGGTTTTGCTTGTTGGGGTCGGCATTGTCCATCTCGCGCTGCTCGTTGGCGAGGAAGGTGGGGTAGTCGATATGGTCGGTCTCGCTGCCGCGAAGAACGGCGCGGTCGTAACGGACGCGAGGGTCGGCATCGACGGCGAAGAGGTAGAAGTTGGGCTTGCCCCTTAGGGCATCCACCTCGCCGGGGGTGCGGATGCTCTCGATGATGCAGTTGCAGCCGGATGCGGAGGCCTGCGTGTAGAGCTGCTCTACTATCCACGACGGGGTGTGTTGCGCCCTCAGGTCATTGCCCACAAGGGTCATGGAGTCGCGGTTCACTTCGAGTCCGCGCCGTTTGATTTCGTCGGTGAGGAAGGCGCGGACGGAGTAGTGGGAGAAGCCCTTTTCGCGCTGCAGGTATTCTACTATGGTGCCTTTGCCCGCACCGAGGGTGCCTGTGATGCCGATGGTGATCATTGGTGAATGTGTGAATGTGTTAGTGTGTGAATGTGTGAATGTGTGAATGTGTTAGTGTGTTTAGCACTTGTATTTGTACTGCAGTTGGGCAATCTCTTCGTTGGCTTTGACTATCTTCTTTTTAAGGCCTTGTTTGTATTGCAGCACTTTCTCCTGTAGTGCGGGGTTGCCGACAGCCATGATTTGGAGGGCAAGTACGGCCGCGTTTTGCGCCCCGTTGATGGCTACGGTGGCCACGGGAATTCCCGGGGGCATCTGGAGGATGGCGAGGGTGGCGTCGAGCCCCTCGAGGGTGCTGCCTTTGATGGGCACGCCTATGACGGGCAGCGGGGTTTCGGCGGCAATGACGCCGGGCAGTGCGGCGGCCATGCCGGCACCAGCTATGATAACCTGTATGCCGCGACGGTGGGCGTTGCGGGCAAAGTCGGACACCTCGGCGGGTGTGCGGTGGGCCGAGAGGGCGTTGACCTCGAAGGGTATTTCCATTTCTTCGAGAAACTGGCAGGCTTTCTCCATGACGGGGAGGTCGGAGGTGCTGCCCATGATGATGCTGACTTGTGGATTCATGTCGTTGGGGTGTTAATTGTTTGAGGAGGTACGTATTTGCCAGGCTCGCAGGATGACGTCGGGACGCGCGTTCTCATAGAGTATCATGTATACGGCCTGGGCGATGGGCATGTCAATTTGGTGTTGCTTCCGCACTTGCTCGAGGCTGCGGGCGGCATAGTAGCCTTCGGCTATCATGTGCATCTCAAGTTGTGCGCTTTTCACGGTGTAGCCTCGCCCTATCATGGTGCCGAAGGTGCGGTTGCGGCTGAGCTGCGAGTAGCAGGTGACGAGGAGGTCGCCGATGTAGGGCGGCATGTTCTGCGGGGTGATGTCCATGCGTGGCATGGTGTTCATGGCTTGGAGGAAGGCATGCATCTCGGCGATGGCATAGCTTACCAGGACGGCCATGAGGTTGTCGCCGCTGCCCATGCCTTTGCAGATGCCTGCGGCAACAGCATAGATGTTTTTGAGGGCGGTGGCGAACTGGATGCCGCGGATGTCGTTGGAGTAGGATATGTTGAGATAGCGGCAGCGCAGCTGCTGCATGACCGTGTCGGCCAAGGCGTGGTTGGAGGAGGCGACAGTGATAAAGGTGAGCTGTTCGCGCGCTACCTCCTCGGCATGGGTGGGACCGCTGATGATGGCCAGCTGCTCCTCGGGCAGGTGGTAGTAGTGCTGCAGATAGTCGGTGACAATCATGTCGGCTTCGGGCACAAAGCCTTTAATGGCTGACACGAGCCTGCACCGCCTGAGGGTGGCCGGGTCTATCTGGCTAAGGGCACCGTGGAGGAATGCCGTGGGGATGACGAGGTAGATGATGTCGCACCTGTCGGCCACCTCCTGGGGGGTGCTGCAAATCTCGATGCGGGCGGGGTCGATGGTGACCTCGCCGAGGTAGCGGTTGTTGTGTCCGTGCTTGGCCAGGCTTTGCCGGATTTCGGGTTCACGGACATACCAGCACACTTTGGCGTTGGGTTGCTCCAAAAGCAGTTTGACAACAGCGGTGGCCCAGGAACCGCTTCCGAGTAGTCCAATCATTTTAGATTGCGTAATATTTCACATGTAAGGTTCCAGAACATCTCGACGGTCTTGATTTCAATCTTCTCGCCGGGGGCGTGCACGCCACGGAGGGTGGGGCCGTAGCTTATCATGTCCATGTGCGGGTATTTCTCGCCGATGAGGCCGCATTCGAGGCCGGCATGGATGGCGCGCACAATGGGGTCGTGGCCAAACATGCGCTTGTAGGTCTCCACACCCACACGTAGCACACGACTGTCGGGGTTGGGGGTCCAGCCGGGGTAGCCGTCGCCGTGGGAGACGTGGGCACCTATCATGCGGAAGGTGGCTTCGATTTTCTGTGCGGCGGCGTGCTTGGCGCTCTCCACTGAGCTGCGCTGGCTGGTGGCGATATGGATTTGGTGGTCGTCCATCTTGACGGAGGCGAGGTTGGTGGAGGTCTCCACAAAGTTCTCTATCTCGCGACTCATGGCCAGCACTCCGTGGGCGCAGGCAAAGAGGGCATTGATGAGGTTGTACTGTGTCTGCCGGTCGATTAGGCACTGGGGCTGCTCAATGGGCAGGAGCTCGATGGAGAGGTTGGGCTCAGTGGAGCGGAACTCGAATTTGATGTGCTCGGCAAAGGTGGACACCATTTCTTTGAACTGCATCTCGTGGTCGTAGGCCACCACGATGTCGGCCCAGGCCTCGCGGGCTATGGCGTTGCGCAGGTTGCCGCCGTCGATACGTGCCAGACCCACCTTGCACTGCTCGGTGGCGTTCCATAGTATGCGGTTGAGTATCTTGATGGCGCAGCCACGGCCGCGGTTTATGTCGTCGCCGCTGTGTCCCCCTTGCAGGCCGGACACCTTGATGCGGTAGGAACTCTCGTTGGCCGGTACGGGGCGTGTGGTGTAGTCGATGGCCACAGTGGTGTCGATGCCACCGGCACAGCCTATGCAGTACTCGCCCTCGTCTTCGTCGTCGAAGTTGAGGAGTATGCTGCTCTTGAGCCAGTCGGTGTGTAGGTTGGCGGCCCCGGTGAGGCCGGTCTCCTCGTCGACGGTGAAGAGGCACTCGAGGGGTCCATGCTCTATGGTGTTGTCGTCGAGTATGGCAAGGGCAGCTGCCACCCCAATGCCGTCGTCGGCTCCGAGGGTGGTGCCGTCGCCTACCAGCCAGCCGTCCTCCACAAAGGCTTGGATGGGCTGGGTGAGGAAATCGAATTGCTTGTCGCCGTTCTTCTCGCACACCATGTCCATGTGGGCTTGGAGGCAAACGCCGGGTGCGTTTTCATAGCCCTTGTGGGCAGGCTTGCGTATCAGCACATTGCCTACCTCGTCGACGAGGGTTTCAAAGCCGTGCTGTTTGCCAAACTCCTGCAGGTAGGCCGACACTTGCTCTTCGTGTTTGGAGGGACGGGGAATATTCATTAGTTCGCCAAAGTAACGCCATACGGCGGCTGGCTTGAGGTTATTAATTGCGGTATTCATGGAATGTATGTGTTTTAGAAGTTAAAATGCTAATATCTTCTTGGCGGGCGCATTACCCACTCGCACCGTGTAGAAGCCTGGGTGCACGCCTATTGACCAGTCAACCGATGTGGCCACGTGGTTGCTAACCAACCGCCCCATCATGTCGTATACCATCACGCGTTGGTGCTGTGCATTCTTTATGGTGATGAAGCTCTGGCTGCCATTGTTTCGGGCATAGACGCTCACCTGCGGGCCGGTGGGGGAGGTGATGCCGGTGTAGTCATATCCGTGATAGGTGGTGTCGGGCTCCATGCCGATGACAGCACCGTGCCATTGGGTGAAGTCGTAATCGTCGGGCGTCATGGCGTCGAGCTTGAAGTGTCCGTCGGCGGTGCCCGACCAGCCCCAGTTTATGTGAAAGAAGTTGGAGTCGATGGCGTCGGAGAAGTATCCGTCGATTACATACCCGTGGCCCGACGTGCCGCTATGGCCAAACTCGTTGGTGTCCTTGGCCCAACCGGCATAATAAATGGGCTTGCCCTCGGCCAGGCTGTTGTAGAGCATGTTGAGCCAGAGTGTGTCGTCGCCAATCGAATCGCGCATGCCGGCATAGGAGAACTTGTAGCCGAAGTGTTTCGGTATGCGGTAGTTGATGCTGATTTCGGGGCTGAGGTGCAGGCTGGTGTCGAATATGGCATACTCGGGCAGCGACCAGCAGCCACTGCCATCGGGGGTGTAGTGCATGTCGAGTGCCACACCGATGTGGAAGAGCAGGGTGGAGATGGCATTGATCACTTCGGTGGGGCTGTTCCTGAAAGCCACGTCTTCCATATGCTCCCAATCATAGTAGGAGTTCTCGAAGTCGGCCCCCAGCACCCCGTATGTCCAGCTGGGATAGGCGGCGGGGTTGCTGGCGCCATTGTAGGAGTGACGACCAAAGCCATGCTCGGGATAGTCCCAATAGTTCATAATCATGCCCAAGGCGGTGGCTACGCAACCGGTCACCGAGCCACCGGGACACTTGTTGTTATATGGCTCCCTCTGTCCCCATACCATGTTGCCCAACAGTTTGGGGATAATATCGTTGTATATGTCTCCCTTGGCCAGTGCCTCACCGCTTTCAAGTTGCTGCCATTTGCGTGCCACATTGTGGGTAGCCGTGGCTTTGGCTGCTACGGCGTGCTGTATCTCAGTTGTGTAGTGCAGCAGTTGCTGTATGAAGGCAGGATTCTTGTCGGGGTGCTTCACGTCGAAGGTGCCGGAGAGGTCCAGCTCTCCCTCGTCCGAGAATGCCAGCAGAGGGGCGGCCACATCGTCGCCGCTTATAACGACGAATCCTTCTATGCCGCTGTACCGGTATTTGAATATGTGCAGGTACGTCCCAAAGCCCAGCGCATCGCTGACATCTGTGAGTTCCACTGGTTGCTTGGTGTCCACCCGGTGCTGTTCGGCGCTGAGCAGCAACACGGCGTTGGTGGCCACCCTTGCGGCGCGCTTCTTGTCGACGGGGAGGGCGATGGCTACTGCTGCGGCCAACAGGAGGATGCAGGTGACGATTGTCTTTTTCATAAGGGATAAATATTAATGATTACTAATTATTATGCAAAATAGGCCACACCGCTTTCAAAGATGAGCTGGTCTTGGTCGCCCACTATGTTGCGGTAGGTGCCTGGCCGGCGTCGCTCGCTGTGGGCCATCTTGCCCAGTACGCGGCCGTCGGGGCTGGTGATGCCTTCGATAGCCATGTACGAGCCGTTCATGTTGTATGGCTCCTGCATCGTGCTGCGGCCGTCGAGGTCTACATACTGTGTGGCCACCTGCCCGTTGGCAAAGAGCTGGTCTATCCACTCCTGCGGAGCCACAAAGCGTCCCTCGCCGTGCGATATGGGCACCACATAGCTCTTGCCCAGCTCGGCTTGCTGCAGCCAGGGCGACAGGTTGCTCACCACGCGGGTGTGGGCCATCATGCTCTGGTGGCGGCCTATGGTGTTGAAGGTAAGGGTGGGGGAGTCCTCCGTCTGCTGCCTTATCTCGCCATAGGGCACCAGGCCCAGTTTCACCAATGCCTGGAAACCGTTGCAGATGCCCAGCATCAGGCCGTCGCGCTCTTTCAGCAGGCGCATCACCGCATCGCTAATCTGTGGATTGCGGAACACGCTGGTGATGAACTTGGCGCTCCCTTCCGGCTCGTCACCGGCCGAGAAGCCACCAGGTATCATCACTATCTGGCTGCTTTCAATGGCGCGGGCAAAGGCCTCCACGCTTTCGTGTATCTGGTTGGCGTTGAGGTTGCGGAACACCAGCGTCTCGGCCTCGGCGCCTGCACGCAGAAAAGCGCGTGCCGAGTCGTACTCGCAGTTGGTGCCGGGGAACGTGGGGATAAACACATGCGGCTTGGCCTTTTTGTGGCGGCACACATATATTTTCTTGGCCTTGTAGAGGCGGGGCTGCTGCATCGTCTTGCTTTCCGCTGCACCGCTCTCGGTGGGGAATATCTTCTCGAGGGGGGCGGTCCAGGCCTGCAGCATCTCGTCCATCGCAATGCGCTCTCCGCACAGCTCAAAGACCCCGCTGTCGGTCACACGGCCTATCTTCCGGGCTATGGCTGGCAGGGTGCCGCAGTTCTGCACCTCCACCACCAAGGCCCCGTATTTCTTCTCAAACAGCTCTTCGGCACTCATCTTGTCGTCGAACTGCACGCCCATTCGGTTGCCAAAGGCCATCTTGCTCACCGCCTCGGCAATGCCGCCAAAGCCCACCGCGTAGGCCGACTTTATGGAGCCTTTGCCTACCGACTGGTATAGGGCGTGGTACATGGCCAGCAGCATCTTGTAGTTGGGCATGCCGTCCTTGTCCGGCTTCACCTCCAACAGGTAGAGGTAGTTGCCCGCATGCTTCAGCTCGGGGGTGACCACATGCTTCAAATTGCTTATGCCCACCGCAAAGCTGCACAGCGTGGGGGGCACGTCGATGTCGTTAAAGGTACCGCTCATCGAGTCCTTGCCGCCTATGGCAGGCAGTTTCAGACCCATCTGTGCGTTATAGGCACCCAGCAGGGCTGCCAGCGGCTGTCCCCAGCGGTAGGGGTCTTGCCCCAGTTTCTTGAAATACTCCTGGAACGTGAGCCTTACGCGGCGCACATCACCGCCTGCGGCAGCTATCTTGGCCACCGAGTCCACCACTGCATAGGCGGCCCCGTGGAAGGGACTCCAGCTGCTCAGGTAGGGGTCGAAGCCATAGCTCATAATGGTCACCGTGTCGCACTCGGCGGTGAGGGTGGGCAGCATGCCCACCATGCTCTGCGTGGGGGTGGTCTGTGTCCGGCCGCCATAGGGCATCACCACGCTTCCGGCCCCGACGGTGCTGTCAAACATCTCCACCAACCCTTTCTGCGAGCATACGTTCAGGTTGGAGAGGTTCTGCAGCCAACGCTCCTTGACGGTCTGCGTAGGGGCGGTGGCGCCGGTGTCTGCGTCCTGGCGTGGCGCCGGCATGGCAACCGATACTTGTGTGGCCTGGTGGGCACCGTTGGTGTCGATAAAGCGGCGGCTCAGGTTCACTATCTCCTTGCCCCGCCAGCTAATCACCATGCGCGGTTCCTCCGTGACGGTGGCCACCACCACGGCTTCCAGGTTCTCCTCGTCGGCATAGGCCAGCATCTGCTCCACATCGGCGGGGGCCACCAGCACTGCCATGCGCTCCTGGCTCTCGCTTATGGCCAGCTCGGTGCCGTCCAGCCCGGCATATTTCTTGGGTACCTTGTCCAGGTTTATCTGCAGTCCGTCGGCCAGCTCGCCGATGGCCACGCTTACGCCACCTGCTCCAAAGTCGTTGCATTTCTTAATCAGCGATGACACCTCCTCGCGGCGGAACAGGCGCTGAATCTTGCGTTCGGTGGGGGCGTTGCCTTTCTGCACCTCGGCTCCGCAGGTGGTGAGCGATGCCGTGTTGTGGGCTTTCGAGGCTCCGGTGGCGCCGCCGCAGCCATCGCGTCCCGTGCGGCCGCCCAGCAGTATGATGACGTCGCCTGGCTCGGGCTTGAGGCGTTTCACCTGGCGGCGGGGTGCCGCCGCTATCACTGCGCCTATCTCCATGCGTTTGGCCACATAGTTGGGGTGGTATATCTCGTTCACCAATCCGGTGGCCAATCCTATCTGGTTGCCGTAGCTGCTGTAGCCGCGGGCGGCGGTGGTTACTATCTTGCGCTGGGGCAGCTTACCGGGCAGTGTCTCTGCAAGGGACTTGGTGGGGTCGGCGGCCCCAGTCACGCGCATGGCCTGGTACACATAGGTACGCCCGCTTAGCGGGTCGCGTATGCATCCGCCTAAGCAGGTGGCCGCACCGCCAAAGGGTTCTATCTCTGTGGGGTGGTTATGGGTCTCGTTCTTAAAGTTTACGAGCCACTCCTCGTTCTTGCCGTCCATCCGCACCGGCACCACAATGCTGCAGGCGTTGATTTCGTCGCTCACCTCCTGGTCGTTGAGCAGCCCTGCTTTGCGCAGCCGCTTGGCAGTCAGGGTCCCCACGTCCATCAGGCACACATACTTGTCCGTGCGGCCAGCATACTGCTCCCGGTGGTCGGCCAGGTATTGCTGGAAGGCGGCCTCTATCAGTGGGCGGTATTCCCCCTCGTCAAAGTGTACGTCAGTCAGCTCAGTGGCAAAGGTGGTGTGGCGGCAGTGGTCGCTCCAGTAGGTGTCCAACACCCGTATCTCTGTCATGGAGGGGTCGCGCTTCTCCTCGTCGCGGAAATAGCGCTGTATGTGCTGGAAGTCGGCAAAGGTCATGGCTAAGCCCAGCGAGTCGTACAGGCCCCGCAGCTCCTTCTCGGCCATGGAGTCGAAACCGTCGAATATCTTCACGTCGGCTGGCTCGTCGTAGTGTTCGGCCAGTGTCTCGGGCTTGGGGGTGTCCGTCACGCGGCTGTCCACCGGGTTCACACAGTGCTTCACCATCGCCTGGCGCTGCTCGGCGCTCAGGTTGCCGCTCACCACATAGGTGGTGGCCGACCGTATGGTGGGCTGCTCCGCGGGGTTCAGCAGGCACACGCACTGCATCGCGCTGTCGGCGCGCTGGTCAAACTGTCCGGGCAGGTACTCCACCGTAAAGATGAAGTCCTCCTCGCTGTGGGGAAAATCCTCCTCGTAAAGGTCGTCCACCGGCGGCTCCGAAAACACCGTGGCCTTGGCCTTGGCGTAGGTCTCGTCCGAGAGGTTCTCAATATCATAGCGCACCAATGCGCGCACCTGCAATGCCTGTCCTGCCTCCGAGACGATGCCCAGATACTGTTCCATCTCCTCTTTCAGCTCTTTGGCCGCAACGGCAAAGGCTGCCTTCTTCTCTACAAATATTCTTCTTACCATAGTTGTTGAAGTGTTAGGTGTTGATTCGTTGTATGATGATATGTTGCGTGTGTGTGGGTTCACGGTCTGTCACTGGCGGGGCGTTGGTTGTTGTTGGGTTTGTCTGCCGAAGTACCACCCCTCGGGGTGCCGTGCGTGCAGGGGGCGGAAAAACTCCAGCATCCGCTCCACGTCGGCCTCATAGTCCCCCGTCGGCACTATCGTCGGGCCATACCCTGCCGTCTTGGTCTTAAAGTCCATATAACCCAGCATAATGGGCACTCCTGCCTGGCAGGCAATCTCGTAAAAGCCCCGCTTAAACCGTTTCACCGGCTTGCGGGTTCCCTCGGGGGTTATCACTATGCAGCAGTCGTCGTTCTCTTGTAGCAGCTTCGAGGCTTTTTCCACCAACCCGTTGTGCCGGTTGCCACGGTCCACGGGCACCAGCCCCAGCCGCAGCAGCAGCGGTCGGGTGATGAAGTTAAAGAACTCCTTCTTTACAAAGATGTGGGGCTTCACCCCGGCGGCAAACAGCACGGCGGCCCCCACTATGTAGTCCACAAAGGCCGTGTGCGGGGCCACGGCCACCACACAATGTCGCAACTCCGGCCGCTCTTTCACGTCCGGAATTACAAATCGCCACCCGCGCAGCTTTACGAGCGCTATCCAAATCTTCTTCATTATTATACTCTTATATAATAATTACATCAAAACAGACCCAACTGTTTAATTGTGCAAATATACAAAAAAAAAACAATACGTTGCATCGAAGAGCGCAAAATAATCTTTTCTGTCAAAAAAAATTTGCCATATCACGTAATCTTCGTATATTTGCAAATCCAATTGGCTATTGGTATGTATGTGCAATAGGCTGATTGATACATGGAAAGATGGCAGAGCGGTCGAATGCGGCGGTCTTGAAAACCGTTGACCTGCGAGGGTCCGGGGGTTCGAATCCCTCTCTTTCCGCTGAGGTTTCTTCGTCTTGGAGAATCTGCCACCAATTAAACGCTCGGTCGTACTTGACCGAGCGTTTCTTTTTCCCCTCCCAACAAATCCGTCGCGAACCGTGCATATATTTTGGTGCATGTCAGGAATGTTTTGTTTCATATATCCTGCTGGCGGAGCCAGCGCAAATGCTAAAAGTCCACTACATCCCCTCTTGAGAGGGGTTAGGGGTATGTATCATGCTGGCGGAGCCAGCGCAAATATAGAGAGTCTACTCAAATCATACCCCGGCCTTTGGCCACCCCTCTGAAGAGGGGACGCTGCCGCACCACGCTGCCGCACCAGCGCAAATGCTAAAAGTCCACTACATCCCCTCTTGAGAGGGGTAGGGGTATGTATCATGCTGGCGGAGCCAGCGCAAATATAAAAAGTCTACTCAAATCATACCCCGGCCTTTGGCCACCCCTCTGAAGAGGGGACGCTGCCGCACCACGCTGCCGCACCAGCGCAAATGATGAAAGTCCTCTTAGTCCCCTCTTGAGAGGGGTAGGGGTATGTATCATGCTGGCGGAGCCAGCGCAAATATACAAAGTCTACTCAAATCATACCCCGGCCTTTGGCCACCCCTCTGAAGAGGGGACGCTGCCGCACCACGCTGCCGCTCAAGCGCAAACTTATGGTGGGGGAGTGCATATCAATTCGTACAAAACAGACTGTTGCATCGCAGCATAAATACAATAGGCGGCCGCCCCGCAGGGGCGGCCGC
>Ga0310697_10000438_pt1 | contig 57881 bp, 35 predicted proteins | sample 172DNAGHGlowgp2_FD_203883 | JGI IMG/M metagenome (GOLD analysis project Ga0310697, IMG submission 203883) | Sheep rumen microbial communities from Palmerston North, Manawatu-Wanganui, New Zealand - 1728 DNA GHGlow gp2 (v2) (version 2) | ecosystem: Host-associated > Mammals > Digestive system >...
CGCGCCACACGACGAACTCCAACCACCGCTACCACAAGTACAAGAACCTGATAAAAGGCTTTGTACCTACTGCGGCAAGCCAGCTGTGGGTAGCCGACATTACCTATATCGCCCTGGCAGGCGGCGACGTGTGCTACCTGCACCTGATTACCGATGCCTACTCGCACAAGATTGTGGGCTGGGCACTGGCCGGGACGCTCAAGGCAGCCATCTCCATGGAGGCACTGAGGATGGCCATCGGCCAGGCCGTGGCCATGTCTGGCAGCGAAATCCTCAAGGGACTCATCCACCACTCAGACCGCGGCGTCCAGTATTGCTGCGATGCCTACGTGGCCATGCTCAAGGCGCACGAGATTTCCGTCTCCATGTGCGAGGACTATAATCCAACCGACAATGCCATCGCAGAGAGCGTCAACGGGAAAATAAAGGTGGAAAGTGTCTATCGCCAGAAGTGCTTCAACTCCCTTGAACATGCCCACAGCGTGATAGAGCGCTACATCCACTTCTACAACTACCGACGTCCCCACATGAGCATCGGCTACAAGATACCTGCCGTGGTGCATCTGGAGCAGGGAGAGCAGAAAAAGATGTGGAAAAACAAAATTTATCCTAAAAAACAGACTGAGAATGAAAATAATGTCGTATCTTTGTCAAGCCGAACAAACAGTCCGGGCGACTGCGCATGCCAGCGTACCTGACAAAAAACTGAATGCCCCATCGAGGGGCATCCAGTTTTGCCGAACAAACCAGCCCGGGCTCTGCGTGTCCAGCATGGCAGAAGTGTCAACAAAAACAGCACGGCTTTTTCGCTTGTGTCTATCGATTCAGTATGACTCCATATCAACTGTCTACTGTTTCAGCTAATGAAGAGAAAAAGTGTCTAGTGAAATCAGGAAAAGTCAATCTATAGGGAATTGCCCGTGCGTTTCTGGTTTCTCCGGCAGTTTCTCCCCTTTTCTCCCTACCTTTCTCCTTTTTTCCCCGGCAGTTTCTCCCGGAGAGGTGGCGGGGGAAAATGCGGGTAAACAATTTTTTTATTGTAATACTTGGTTAAAAATTTGGTATTATCGTAAATAATTTCTAACTTTGCAACATCCCAATGCCGATGCTTCCTTTTTGGGGGTGGTGGAGAAGGTCAGGGGACATATATGGGAAAGCGTTCTCGACCTCACGTCTTTTCTTATATGTATTACCAATAACGAAACTATTAATTCCTTTCTTGCATGAGGTCGGCAAGAGTGATGAACTTGAATATGTTAGAAACTATTCCTTGGAGAACAATTACTCATTATGGGCTTCACTTCATAGCTCCTTTGTTATTGGCTTTTTTTTTCAGAAAAGATCGTCGTGTTAAGGCATATCTGATAATGTTAGCTACGATGGTGGTAGATGCGGACCATTTGTTGGCTGATCCGATTTTCGATCCGAATCGGATGAGCATAGGTTTTCATCCTCTTCATTCATATTTTGCAATTGCTGTGTATGTTATCATGTGCTTTTTGCCTTATGAGAAGTTGCACTGGCCGTGGTGGCTTCGTGCGGTTGGTGTCGGTTTGATATTCCACATGCTTACTGACTGGCAGGATTATGTACTTTGGCTATAAACGTTTTTCTATACATTAACTAAATTCTATCTGATTATGAAAAAAGTAAAAGTCATTATGATGGTCGTCATGCTTGCAATGAGCAGTCTGGCCAGTGCACAAACAACAAGCGATTATGTAGAATCCTTTACTAAAATGCTGGATAAGTATTGTATGGAGTTCTATAGTGATGATTTCCCTGGACGATATTATCAAGAAAGAACGCTAAGTATTACAAGTGCACATTCAGACCCTTTGACTGGAGAGTTCTCCTTAAAGGGAACTCATTCCTATAAAGGAAAACAGTTAAGTGTTCATTCTAATGTAAAATGGGAGGCTACTATCGAACCGTTAGGAAATAGGAAATATCGTGTTAAATTCGACAAATATTATGAACCAGATAAGATTGGACCAATCGTCATTACGGAAGGGCATTGGGAATACGGAAGGACGCGCGATTATGAATATCCTAAGAGAAAATAAATTTAAACTGCTTATTTGGTCGGCACTCTTTTGCATTCTGCTTCCAGTTAGTGCTGCTCATCCCAAAATTGGATTGGCACTTAGTGGTGGCGGCGCAAAAGGTGCCGCCACCATAGGTGCACTTAAGGTTATAGAAGAGAGTGGCATCAAGATAGACTATATTGCAGGAACCAGTATAGGGGCTGTAATAGGAGGGCTATATGCGGCAGGACTTGAACTTGACGAAATCGATAGACTTGTTTTTACAAAAGATGCAATTGCTACACTCGATATAGACTTCCTCTCAGACGAACTAAGAAAATTACTGTTGCGACGAGATTGTGAGAATTTGGAAGATACTCTTATACCTTTTAGATGTGTTGCTGTCGATGCCGACAAAATGAAGGAAGAAGTACTATCCGAAGGCAGACTCTGGAAAGCTATTATTGCTTCAATGTCAGTTCCTATTGTCTATCCTCTTGTCCCATGGAAAAACAAACCCCTTTGTGATGGCGGCCTGTTGAACAATCTTCCCGTTGATGTTGTTAAGGCTATGGGAGCCGACATTGTTATTGCTATAGACTTACAACAAAATGCTGATGATGGCTTGCAGATTCCTTCTTTGGGCTTGGGTGGCATGTTTGATACTTTAGCTGACTGGTCTGTGACTCGTCCGGATAAAAAGAAGTACAATATTAATGTCAAAGCAGCTAATATCTACATACACCCCAATCTTTCCGGCTACAATGCTGCAAGTTTTGGCAGGGCAAACTGCCGAGAGATGAAGAAAAGGGGCGAGAATGAGGCCAGAAAACACTGGGATAAGTTGATTCGATTGAAGAAATCATAATACCGTTTGTAATAATGACGGCAGATAAGAAAAATTTTGGAGCTAGTAAGAATCATCCTTTACTAGCTCCAAAATTTTTTTGTTTAGTTGGTCGGTACGATGCACCGCTGGCGGTAGAAAGCCTGGAAGTCGGTCCAGCGGTAGAACGGTGCCTGTGTGGTGGGTACGGGCAACGTGGCCTCGCGGCCGTTAAGCAAGCATTTGACAAGAATGTCGTCGGTGCCCGTCTTGCGGTAGAATATGAGCTGGATGTTGGAGGCCATGCATGTTTGCCAGTTCTGGTAACAGTTCTTCACCTCATAAGGGTCTTCCGGGTCAAGGTCGGCGCCATTGATGCCCATCAGCACGGTGAGCGGACCGACGTAGGTGTCGTGCCCGAATCGCAGGTCTGCCAGCCGGTCGCTGCGTCCCTGCAGCCGGTCGTCAGCCTTGCGGAGGATGTCTTCGAGAATGGGGATGGCCTCGTAGCGTGGACCGAATACCCATGAGTAAGAGCCGAGGTTGGAGCCTTCCCACTGGGTGGCGTACTCTTCGTCGGTCAGAATGTTACCCATGAGTCCCTCGTGGCCGATGCTGGGAAGGGTGGAGTAGAGGTCCCACAGGCAACTGCCGATGCGCTGAGGCGGAATAGGCAAACTGTCGGTAGAGGTGAACACACGGGGCACAATCTCCTCGCGCAGCGGACTCGGTGCCACGAACTGCTCCTTATTTGCCTCGTAGCGGGGCTTGCTCTTGGGGAAGTCGCGCCGCGCAGGGTTCTGGCGGTCACCTGGTACCACACCGTCGAGGGTGAAGCGTGACGACTGTTCGCGGATTTCAATCTTCGGGTTACACTGCACCAGTTCCTGACAGAAGGCCGACATGCTCAGCACACAACGTCCGGACAGCGAAGCGATGGCCAGTACGTTGCCACCGTCCTTGAACACTTCGGGGAAGGTGTTGTACATGATGCGGGCAATGCCCTGATGCTGTTCCCATCCTAACTGTGTCAGTTCCGAGACTCCCGTCTGCAGCTCCTTGCTGACGGCCATGTATCGGCTGTAGAAGGCCTCACCTTCAGCCGTAAGCTGGTGACGACGGTGCCCCACCTTCAGCAGCGTGTCCAGGTCGCGATACAGCCGGTCGGTCCAGTAGTAGCGTGAGCCGTGACGGCCGTAGTGGCTGATGTAGAAGGGTTCGTAGCCTTTCGGTGCCTTGGTCTGGGGCACCATCTCCAGATGGTAGGGATAGTCGTTGCCATAGGCTTTCTTCGGGTCGGCTTTCAGTTGTTCAAGCACGGCATTTCCCTGTGCTGCTGCGGTTATCATGCCACAGCAGAAAATCACGTAGGTAAGTAGTCTTTTCATTAATAATAGTTTTAGATAATTAGAATAGTTGATGATTGCCCTAGAAGAGACGAACGCCGAAGCAGAAACGGCTGTACCACTTATTCTGTGTCAGCTGTTCGACTCTGTTCTGGTAGGCGTAGATGTTGATGACGGAGGTGGCGGACAGGAAATAGCGGGGGCTGATGTTATAGACGATGGCCAGCCTATTGTTGAAAATCATCTCCGGGAAATGGTAGCCCTCCTTGTGACGCTCATCGTCGATGGTGATGTTGTTGCGGTTCAGGATAATCAGCGTGGGCATGACCGAGAGGTGAAATAGCCATTTCTTTGCCACGAGGCTATAGCCATAGCCGCCTCCAATGGCGATGTTTCCCATATACATGCGAATCTTCGGAATGCCTCGGTCTGCATAGCCGGGACATTCCATCTCGTTGGCCTGGAAGCTGAACCCTGCCAGCCATGAGCCTGCCGAGCGTTTTTGGATGTACGACTGTGTGAACGCGGCAGGGAAGGAGAAACGGCGGTGGTTGAACGTGTAGTAACCGGAAATGTTCAGTGCCATGGTTTCGACCATTCCACGATCCAGGTGTTCCGTCTGCTCGCCCATATGGAAGTCGCCGCTGAGGGTTTTCGACACTTGATAACTGGCATCAAGGCTCAGTTGTCGGGTGAAGGCATGCACCTGTAGTTCGTAGTCTTTGTTCTTGCCGCTCAGTTTGCCGGGGTTCAGTGACAGTCCGACGCTAATGCCCAGATAGCTAACGCCCAGACTGATTGTCGTCTTGGTGGCTGTGGATAGGTCGGAGTGGTGGCTGACGCCCAATGTCGTGCCTTTCGACTGGATGGAATTGCCCGAGACATTTGCGCGTAGCTTCACCGTCAGTCGTCCTTCAGGGCGACAGATATATGCCGTATCGTAATTGATTCTGTTGCGCCTTGCCATCAGGGCGCTGTCAACACGATGGTGGAGCGCCTTCAGCTTCGACTGCGGCATGGCAGGAACGCTCAGCAACAATAGAATCCAAATAAACAATTGCCTCATTGGTTGCAAAGGTACGAATAAGCGAGAACAAAACAAAGAAAAACTTTTGTTTTTTTGTCGAGTGCAAGTACCTTCGACGAAGTCAGAGGTACGAATAGGTTGGCGAAAGATGCGTAAAAAAAAATTAAATTTTATCGCAGCGCCTCTAAAATATAAAGATTTTCGTAATTTTGCAGCATGAGTACAGAAGAAATACAGGGAAAGCGAATAGCCGTGCTACTCTCAGGCGGCGTAGATTCGGCGGTGGTGGTACACCAACTGGCAGAGCAGGGGTTAAAGCCCGACTGTTTCTACATCAAGATAGGTCCCGAGGAGCAGGAGGAATGGGACTGCTCCAGCGAGGAGGACATGGAGATGGCTACGGCCGTAGCCCATAAGTATGGATGCCGCCTGGAGGTGGTCGATTGCCATAAAGAATACTGGGAACAGGTGACGCGCTACACGATGGAGAAGGTACGGGCAGGACTGACCCCCAACCCTGACGTGATGTGCAACCGTCTCATTAAGTTCGGTGCCTTCCATGAGAAGCGCGGCATGGACTATGACCTCATTGCCACGGGGCATTATGCAACAACAGAAATAGAAATGGTGAATGGCAAATCGTCAGACGATAAATTGTCAAATGGTAAATTAAAATGGCTTTGCACCAGTCCCGACCCTGTGAAGGACCAGACCGACTTTCTGGCGCAGATATATGACTGGCAACTCAGAAAGGCATTGTTCCCCATCGGTCACATGATGAAGGAGGAGGTCAGGGCCATTGCCGAGCGTGAACATCTGGTAAATGCTAAGCGCAAGGACTCGCAGGGCATCTGTTTCCTCGGCAAGATTAACTACAACGAGTACATCCGCCGCTATCTGGGCGAGCAGCCGGGCGACGTGGTGGAACTGGAGACGGGCCGCAAGATAGGACGGCACAAAGGACTGTGGTTTCACACCATCGGCCAGCGCCACGGACTCGGCTTCGGCGGTGGTCCGTGGTTTGCCGTGAAGAAAGACATGCAGGCTAACATCCTCTATGTCAGTCATGGCTATGATCCGCAGACCGCCTACCAGCAAGAGTTCCGTGTACGTGACCTGCACTGGCTGACGCTTCCGATGACCCCGTCAGAGGCACCCGTCACCTTCAAGATTCGCCACACGCCAGAGTTCCACAAGGGCTGGCTGGTGCAGGAGAATACAGGTGAGGCCGTCGTCAGGAGCGAGCAACCCATCCATGGTGTGGCTCCAGGACAGTTCTGCGTCATCTATGACCAGGAGCATCATCGCTGCTATGGTTCAGCAGAAATAACACTATAAGTGCAAAAAAACGGCAAATCATTTGGTGGTTTGCCGTTTTACTTGTATCTTTGTCTGCTAAAACAACGAAAAGTGACAACTAAAAGCCTATATGCAAATTGATATCTTGTTGAAAATAGCCCATGGCCAAGCCCTCTTCACCATTCCGCCGGCAGTGTGGATAGGTGCCATGGTCATTATTATCATAGTGGGTGCTGCCCTTTATTATGACAGGCTTTACCGGCATTCTGAGCGGCGCGTAGCCAACTCCTTCCGTCGTAAGAACGGACGACTGGCGCTGATTCAGCAATCCAATAATACTCGTTTATGGACGTATGAGGTGGCCACCCGTCGCTATCAGCGATTGAACAGTGAGGGCATTCTTGACAATGAATATACACCCATTGACTTTTCGCGCTTCTTCGACCCTGACGACTTCGAGTACATGCGTCATGAAATCTTTGCCATTAGGGATGGCAAGAAGAAGTTTGTCACCATGCATATGAGGGGCCCAAAGACAGAACCCGGTATGGAACGCCGCCGTTTTGAGACGAAGATAACCGTGTTCAAGAGTGATGAGAATGGCAAGCCACAAATGCTGCTGGGCGTGCAGCGTGACATCACCCACGAGAAGCAGAAGCGGGAACGAGAGCGCGAAGAGTTGCTGAACTATCAGAATGTTTTTGACTCAGCGCTCCTCGATATGGTATTCTACGATGAGAATGGCATTCTGAGTGACATCAACAAATCGGCATGCAATACATTCAAGGTTGCTGATAAGCAGACCCTCGTCAATGCCCAGCAGCATCTGAACGAGGTGACGTACTTCGATGATATTGACATTTCAAAGATGGAGACGACACGTTGTACCTCCATCATCGACATCAAGGAAATGGAGAAGGTGGGACGTAAAGCTGCCACCGTCGAACTGGATGCCAGACTCTATTATGAAATGATGCTTTACCCCATCCGCGATGAGCATGGTGAACTGTTGGGTTTCTTCCTGGAAGGCCGTAACGCATCGGACCTTGTTAACTACTATCAGATGCAGCGCCAGACGATGCGCGAACTCCAGAAGGCTACGGCGGACGTCAAAGCGTATGTTGACAACATCAACCTGGCCTTGCAGACTGCCGACTGCCGTATCATGAACTATCAGCCTGACACCCACACGCTACAGATAACCAGCGACCTGAACAAACCGCAACATGTCTTCTCGCAGATTAGGGCGCTTGACTTCATTGACAGTTCAGACCGCTTGACGGCAAGGCGCCTGTTACACCGGATGGACCACCGTAGCCTGAAGATAGTAAGAGAGCGGATGAAGACCATTTTCCGGGCTAATGACGAGGAGAATGTCTGGCTGACCTTCAACGGTGTTCCCATGCGTGATGCCACAGGACGCATTACCCACTACTTCGGCATGAGCCGTAACGACACGCGAATCGTCATGACCGAGAAACAACTGAAGGAAGAGACGCAGAAGGCTCAGGAGGCCGAAGCATTGAAAAACACCTTCCTGCTGAACATGAGCTACGAGATTCGTACACCGTTATCCACCGTCATTGGCTTTGCCGAGATGTTTGACAAGGAGCATAATCCGAAGGACGAACCCATCTTTGTGGAACAGATCAAGAAGAACTCCAACGACCTGTTGGCATTGGTCAATGACATTCTCTTCCTCTCCCGCATTGATGCCCGCATGATTGAAGTCAAGCGGCAGCCTACCGATTTTGCCACTTCCTTTGATGCACGGTGTCACATGGGTTGGAGCAGCAATACTAATCCTGCACTCAAGACTATCATCGACAATCCCTTTGAACACCTTATCATTGATATTGACGAACAGCTGTTGGGTGATGTCATCGAGAAACTCATACAGAATGCTGTCTTCTACACCAAGGAAGGTTCCATTCGTGCCGGCTACGTGTACCGGCCAAGTCAATTGGTGATTGCCATCGAGGATACCGGCGATGGTCTCCCCAAGGAATTCCAGAAGCACCTCTTCGACCGTTTTACCGACAAATCGCGTGCCCATCTGGGCAGCGGTCTGACACTGCCTATTGTCAAAGGACTTGTGGAACTCATGGGTGGCGGCATTGACGTGACATCCGAGGTAGGCAATGGCACAACCATTTGGGTCAACCTCCCCTGTGAAATGATAAGCAGTGAAAAGAAAAAGGAACTCATCTAATTATCCCAACGACGCGTATGAATGCAGCAGAATATTCCAGCTCAACCCTCTTCAGTTTCATCCTGATGGCAGTCATTGTCATCGCCTTGCTGGTTTTCATCATTCACTATGTGGTGAAACTGCGTGTTGCCAAGACGACGGAACGCTATGCAAGGATAAACAGCCTGTATATGCAGTCTCTCGACATGGGCGACCTGACGATTGCATACTTGAGCCTGGCGGACAATAAGTTCTATAATTTCCATGGTGATCGGCTGAAAAAAGTTGGAGATGAGGGAATAACGTATGAATATGCTCGTTCGCTGGTTCACCCTGACGACATGGAGGCTTACGACCAGTTTATTGACTCTTTCCGCTCAGGAAAGCGAAAGGAGGGAACCTTGGATTATAAGTACAACAGTGTCTTTGACGGTTCAAGCGCCCCTGTATGGCATCATATAACCTCCCGTGCCGTCATGGAATATGCCGAGGACGGAACGCCGTCCAGCATCCTGCTCATAATGTCTGACAATACCGACGAAGCCCGTGTGCGCCAGATGGGCGACGATATGGCGGAAAAGTATCAGCAGCTTTTCGAGGACTCCATCATCGGTATCTCGTATTACAATGCTGATGGTTACCTCATTGACTGTAACAAGGTGATGCGCGAGATTTGTCACTTTGAAAGCCGTTACGACAGTGCCTTCTTTGACAGTTGCATCTATGATCTTGCGACCTATCCCGGCGTTTCCCGCGAAAAGGTGGAGGAGTACTGGGGATGTACGAAGGTTGTCATGCCTTCCCGTGATATCGATATGTATGTGGAACTGCATGTTCACCCCATTTTGGATGCCAAGGGGAAACTTCAGTACATTGCCATGGCGGCTCGTGACATCACTGAGGAGCGGAAACTGTATCTGCAGAGCCGGCAGAACGATCAGCAGATTCTGAAGGCCAGTGAAGAAATACGTCACTATGAGGAGCAGTTGCGCTATTTGTTGGAAAACAGCAAGATGCACGTATGGCGCTCTACCTTCGAAAACGGAAAGATAGAGTTCCTGCGCGACCTTTACAATCCCGTTGTGCAACTTGACTTCCCTGATTTCGTTAAAACCCTGCAGACTGACGAGCAGGAAGTCGCCATGCAACGGCTCACCCTGACTCTCATAGAGCGTCCCCGTAATAGTTCTATTATTACCCGACCATTCAAGAACCTTCTGGAGCAGGACGATAAGGTCCACTGGTATAATATGTCCAGCATTCCAAGTTATGATGACGAGGGGCGGCAGATTGGTTATTTCGGACTGATACGCGACGTGACAGAACTCATTGAGGAGCAGGAAATGCTGAAGCGAGAGACGGAGCGTGCCAACGACTCTGACCACATGAAGTCTGTATTCTTGGCCAACATGACGCACGAGATTCGTACACCGCTGAATGCAATCGTAGGTTTCAGCGACCTGTTGCAGGCCATTGAAGCTCCCGAGGAAAAGCGTGAGATGATGCGTATCATCCGTAACAACTGCGACATGCTGCTGCGACTCATCAATGACTTCCTGGCTATCTCCAGCATCGAGAGTGATGGCGTGACGCTTACACCCACTACCATTAACTTCCAGCAGTCGTTCGACGACTTATGTCAGTCGCTGGCACAGCGTGTCACTGACTCTCCTGTAGAGTTTATCAACGACAACGCAAACATGCCTTCAGGACTCACAGTGACGGTTGACATGGAACGCATCAGTCAGGTGATAACCAACTTTGTCACCAATGCAGTCAAATATACTGCACAGGGACACATCAAGGTGGGCTATCGTGTAGAGGAACGGGAGGGGTCTCGTGGGTTATACCTCTTCTGCGAGGATACCGGTTCGGGCATACCTGCCGAGGACCAGGAACGCATCTTCGAGCGGTTCGTAAAACTCAACGACTATATTCAGGGAACAGGTCTCGGACTCTCCATCTGTAAGGCGATAGCCGAACGGCTTGGCGGTAACATCGGCGTAGAGTCAGAGGTGGGCAAGGGCTCCACCTTCTGGCTCTGGGTACCGTGTGAAATCGAAGAATAATTATTTTATAGCTTCCCCTGCTCTCCTAAGTAGGAGTCCTTGAAGCCGAGGAAGTAGAGCACACCATCCAGTCCGATGGTGTTGATACTTTGTTCTGCAGTGGCTACGACACGGGGCTTGGCGTGGAAAGCAATGCCAAGGCCTGCCTGGCTAATCATGGGCAGGTCGTTCGCACCGTCACCCACGGCAATGGTCTGCGCCAGGTTGACTTTCTCCACTTGGGCAATGAGCTTGAGCAGTTCTGCCTTGCGATGCCCATCGACAATCTCGCCCACGTAGCGGCCTGTCAGTTTACCGTCCTCGCCAATCTCCAGCTCGTTGGCATAGACATAGTCGATGCCATAGCGCCGCTGAAGGTATTCGCCAAAATAGGTGAATCCTCCGGAGAGAATGGCAATTTTGTAACCACAGGTCTTTAGGATGGACATCAGACGGTCAACACCCTCGGTGATGGGCAGATGTTCGGCAATATCCTGCATCACGCTCACGTCGAGTCCTTTCAGCAGGGCGACGCGTCGGGTAAAACTCTCCTTGAAGTCTATTTCGCCCCGCATGGCACTCTCGGTAATGGCACGTACTTCGGCTCCTACGCCGTTGCGTTCTGCCAGTTCGTCAATACACTCCGTCTGAATGAGTGTGGAATCCATGTCGAAGCAGATAAGGCGACGCATGCGTCGGAACATATCGTCCTTTTGAAATGAGAAATCGATGCCCATATCGGAGGACAGGCGCATGAGTTTGGATTGCATCTCCTGTCGGTTTGTGGGTTCGCCGCGAAGAGAGAACTGAATGCAGGCACGGGTATGTTTGTCGAGTTGTTTGATGCTCTTCCTGCCCGTCAGACGAAGGATGCTGTCAATGTTCAGTCCCTGGTCGGCTATGATACGTGTGGCAGCTTCTATCTGCCGGGCTTCCAACTGTCGGCCCATTACCATCAGAATGTAGCGGTTCTTGCCCTGATGGCCTACCCAGTCTTCGTATTCTTCGTCAGTAATGGGTGCGAAACCGATGTTCACTCCCAGTTCCGTAGCCTTGAAGAGCAACTCCTTCATGGCCAGTCCTGACTTCATCTCATCCATGCGGATGAGAATGCCTAATGAGAGGGTAGAATGGATGTCGGCCTGACCAATGTCAAGCACTTGTGCGTCATATTTGGCAAGTATGCCCATGATAGAGGCCGTCAGTCCTGGACGGTCCTGTCCCGTGATGCGGACAAGTATCTGTTCTTGTTTCATTTGAGGTAGTCTTCAAAATACTGGGTGATGCGCTCGTGAAGATGTACGCTGGCATGACCGCGCATATTGTGCGCCTCTCCGGGATAGACGAAGAAGTCGGGTTGTGTGCCAGCCTCGATGCAAGCGGCAAGGAACGACAGACAATGCTGTGGCACGACGGTGTCATCGTTGTAGCCAATGATAATCTGAAGTTTTCCCTTCAGGTTCTTGGCTTGTGGGATAAGTGATGTTGTCTCGTACCCGTCAGGGTTGCTCTGCGGGGTGTCCATGTAGCGTTCACCATACATTACCTCGTACCATTTCCAGTCAATGACGGGTCCTCCGGCAACGCCCACTTTGAATACGTCAGGATGGTTCACCATGAGTGAGATGGTCATGAAACCTCCGAACGACCAGCCGTGTACGCCTATACGGTCGGCATCGACATAGGGTAGTGACTGCAGATACTTCACACCCTCCATCTGGTCCTCCATTTCTCTTTGTCCCAGTTGACGGAAGGTTGCCTGCTCGAAGTCACGACCACGGTACTGTGAGCCTCGGTTGTCGAGAACGAAGACAATATAGCCTTTCTGGGCCATGTAGGTCTCCCATGAACGGCTATACCAACGGTAAGAGGCCTGTACGTTATTGGCATGTGGGCCGCCATAGACATAGATGACGGTAGGGTATTTCTTCGTGGCGTCGAAGTCTGCAGGTTTCACCATACGCCAGTAGAGGTCGGTAGTGCCGTCGGCAGCCTTCAGACTGCCACTTTCAAACTGTGGTATCTGGAATCCCTGCTCTTTCCATGGGTCGGTGGCAGTAAGAAGCCGATGAGTGGTCACTTGTGAGGGGTGAGTGATTTCCACAAGGTCGATGTTACGTGGTACGTCAGGCTCCGCATAGTTGTCAAGGAGGCGGATGCCTGTGGCCGACAGCTCAGCGTTGTGTACGCCCCGGCCGTTGTCCAGTGCAGTCATTTTTCCGTTCTTCACATTCACGGCATAGAGATTGTGGCAGAGTGGATGCTCACGGTTGGCCTTGATGATGATGGATTTGTCGCGCTCGTTGAATCCCAGCACTTCCATCACGACGAAAGCGCCACTGGTGAGTTGGCGTAGCAGCTTTCCCTCCTTATTATATAAATATAGGTGGTTATAGCCGTCGCGCTGACTCTGCAGGATGAACAGTTTGCTGTCCCAGGGCAGGAACTGAATGGGGTGCATCGGCTCAACGTATTTGTCGCTGGTCTCACGGTACAGTTCTGTCTGGCGGTCGCCTGTTTCGGCATTGTAGCTAACGAGGCGGCAGTCATTCTGGTTGCGGTTCAGTTCAAACATGTAGATGGTCTTCGAATCAGGGCTCCATCCGATGTTGGTGAAATAAATGGGTGTTGAGGTGTCAACGCTGTCACCGCAGATGGAACCGACGGGCGTCTTCAGATAAGTCGTCTTTCCTGTTGCAAGGTTATATACGCCAATCGTCACCACATGGCTGTTCTCGCCTGCCATGGGGTACTTGTCTGGCTGGTGTTCTGCAGTGCGGTGGAAGATATCTACCTGGGGGTAGTCTGTCACCATGGTCTGGTCCATGCGGTAGAATGCCAACAACTGACCATCAGGGCTCCAGAAAGTTCCCTTTTCAATGCCGAACTCATTGCGGTGAACGCTTTGGCCATATACTATCTCGCGGCTGCCGTCGGTCGTCAGTTGACGATCCTCATCGCTGGCTGTACGGACATAGAGCTGGTTGTCCTTGATGTAGGCCACGGCACGGCTCACCTTGTTCCAGTCGGCATGTGTCTCGCCATGGCAGCTTTGGCTCCATACTATCTTCTTCTGTTCGAAATCATAGAGTATGCGCTGTCGGCGGTTGTTGAGCAGCACGAGAGGCTGGTCGGCATAAGGGTAGGTAGCCGAGTAAGCAGAGTGCCATTCGTTGCCTATGTCGTTGAGGCTGAACAGCGTAGTGCGCTGTCCGTCTTTGTCGAGACGTCCTCCCTCGTCGGCATCAAGGAACATCAACTCATCGCCCCACCATGTGGTATAGAGGTTACGGGGCTGCAGGTTGTAGAAGTTGTTTCCCCCGTAGTTGAGGTCTTCGAGTGTGAAGAGACGGCCTTGAGCTTGCATGAACAGCGGGAATAATAACGATAACGTTAGCAAAAACAGGAACTTACTCTTCTTCATCGTTGAACCTCCTGTCTTTTTTGCCGAAATCACGCCTCGGCTTGTTAGACTTCCTCTCAGGCTTCCCGAACCTGTCGGACTTCCCGAATCGGTCGGACTTCCCGAATTTCTTTTCGCCCCTGCCTTCTCTCTTGTCACTTGAACTTTGTCTCTTGTCACGAAAGGCATTCTCCTTCCGTTCTAATGAGTGGAACTTAAACGAACGGATGTCGGCTCCCTCGTTTTCCTCCTTTTCCGTCAGGCGCTGCTTGAACTCACGTTCTTTCTTGAAACGGTGCTTCTCTGCCATCTGGCGCTTCTCGTCCTCTGTCTTGACAATGCCTCCCTCAAAGCGGAAATCCTTGAGTTTGCCATCGAACATCTGGTACTTGCGGAACTCACACTCCAAAGAACCGTTGAACAACGGGATCTTGATACTGGGCTTCAGGCCAATCTGGTCGAAGCATTCCTCACGGTAGCTCAGCACCCAGGCATCGTTGCCCTGGAACTGGTGTTTCAGTCGTTCTCCAATCATCTTATAAGTTCCCAGGAGATCGGGTGTGGAGATGCGTTCACCGTAGGGAGGGTTGGTCACCATGATGGCTTTTTCTTTGGGCTGTTGGAAGTTCTTGAAGTCGGCTTCCTCAATGGTGATGTCGTTGGTCAGTCCGGCGGCACGGACGTTCAGACGTGCCGTGTTGACCGCCTTCATGTCAATGTCGTAGCCGTAGATGTGGTGCTTGAATTCACGTTCCTGCGACTCGTCATTATAGATAGTGTCAAAGAGGTCGGCATCGAAATCCGGCCACTTTTCGAAGGCAAACTCCTTTCGGAAGAGTCCTGGCGCCATGTTACGGGCTATGAGGGCAGCCTCAATGAGCAGTGTGCCGCTACCGCACATAGGGTCGATGAAGTCGGTGTCACCCTGCCACCCCGTCATCATTATCATGCCTGCGGCGAGCACCTCATTGAGGGGTGCTTCCACACTCTCCTGTCGGTAGCCGCGGCGGTGCAGCGACTCGCCGCTGGAGTCAAGGCATAGCGTACATTCGCTCTTGCCTGGTGCTACGTCGGCAATGTGTACGTGCAGTCGCAGATCAGGGTTTGCCACCGAGATGTTCGGACGCTTGCCCGTCTGCTCACGGAACTGATCTACAATGGCGTCCTTCACCTTGTAGCTGACGAACTTTGAGTGGCGGAACTCGTCGCTGAACACCACCGAATCGACAGCAAAGGTCTTGTCGAGCTCCAGATAGTCCGTCCAGTCAATCTTCTTTACCTCCTCATACACATCGTCTGCCGACCGGGCAGTGAAGTGCTTGATAGGTTTCAGAATTCTAATAGCAGTGTGCAGTTGGAAGTTTGCGCGATACATCAATTCCTTATCGCCGGTGAACGACACCATGCGTCGTCCGATTTGTACGTCGTTGGCCCCCAGTTGGGTCAGTTCTTTGGCCAAAACGGGCTCTAAGCCCATAAAGGTTTTGGCAATCAGTTCGAAAGTTTGTTCCATTATTTCATTAAATATGGTGCAAAGGTACAAAATAAAATTCATTTTTATTTCATTATTCCAAAATTATTTGTAATTTTGCCCGAAATCTATCTAATGCAAGCCAATGCTGCTGTCTAATTATCTGTTTGTGGGAGGTTTACGCGTTGATATCCTGTTATGGGTTGTCGGCGTGTTGATTGTTGTTGCAACAGTTGTGCTGCTGTGGTGGCAGCGCCGTGAGCACAAGAAGCTGAAGCGCGAGCTGGATTTGATGGACGGACTGAACAAGCGTAATGTGGAGTTTGAGATGGTGCTGAAGACCATGAAGCTCTCTACCTGGAAGATTGACGTTCAAAGTCAGACGCTGACGATGGTCAGTGACTTCCGTGAGTCAAACAGCTATACTCCGTTGCCAGAAACATCTGCCAGCGATTTCCTCCGGCATGTACTGCCGAAAGATGTTGGTCGTGTCCAGGAGTCCCTTAGACAGATGATATCGGGCGAGCAGGAAGAACAGTACATCGAGTATCAGATAATGGCACCGGGTGAGGACCAGCCTTACTGGAGCGAGACTTATGCCATGGTTGGTAAGCACGATGCCGCTGGAAACCCCTTGGAGATTATTGGTATTTCCCGACGCATTGACGAACAGAAACGCATTGAGAACGAACTGACTTCTGCTTTACGTAAGGCGGAGGAGAGTGACCGTTTGAAGTCTGCCTTCCTGGCTAATATCAGTCATGAGATTCGTACGCCGCTGAATGCTATTGTCGGATTCAGCGATGTGCTCCCAATGGTGGAGAACGAGTCAGAGCGTCATCACTTGGTAGAACTCATTCAGGAGAATAACGGAAAGCTGTTGCGGATGATTAACGATCTTGTCAACATTTCGAAGTTGGAGTCCGGCGGTCATCCCCCTACGATGGAGGACTTCGATTTGAACCTGCTCCTGAAAGAGGTGGCGGGGCGTCATCGGAGACAGAATAAGAAGGATGTCAAGATTATCGTTGAACGTCCAGAACCCACGTTCGTCATCCATAGTGACCGTATGCGTGTCAACGAGATACTGGAGCAGTACATGCTCAATGCCCTGAAGTTTACAGAGCATGGTGTCGTGGTGCTTGGCTACCGTCGTTTGCCTGATAACAAGGCTCGTATCTGGGTCCATGATACGGGAAAGGGCATCCCCGAGAGTCAGATAGGCCATATCTTTGAACACTTCGTCAAGCTGGACCAGTTTGTTCCTGGAACCGGATTAGGCCTTCCGCTCTGCCGTACCATTGCTCAAAGCATCGAAGCCAAGTTGGGAGTCAGTTCGGAGGAGGGAAAAGGTTCCACGTTCTGGCTGGACGTGCCCGGTGTACAGACCGAGAAAGACGCTCAGCCTCATGTTGTCGCCATCGGGCGTGCTGCTGTCTTCTCACCCAATTCGGTTGAGAAGGATGCTGCCATTATGGATGCCGTGTGCCGCGACCTCCGGCATCGCGGACTCCAGGTCGATTTCTTTGATGAGGACCGCATCGAACAACTGCCCGATGCCTCGATATACATCACCATGGGACGTCGCCGTCGTGTGACAGAGATGCTGGCAGAAAAGGAACGTGAGCACTGTATCGTCATCAATAGCAGTGCAGCTGTCCAGTTGTGTGGGAAACGCAGCCTCTTGGAAAGTAAGCTACGTGAGGCGGGTATTCCCATGCCGACGAAAGACATCAGCAACGGAGCATTTTGGCTGAAGAGAGGCGATGCCCACGTGCAGAGCGCAGAAGACATTCTCTTCGTGGAATCGGAGGATCAGCGTGAACAGGCCCTTCGGGCGTTCCACGACCGTGGAATTCAAGATATTGTGGAGAGTCCTCATGTTGAAGGTGACCTCGTGAAGTTCTATGGTGTCATGGGCACCGTGTTTTTCCATGTCAGCTACCCAGGCGATGGCGGTCAGTCAAAGTTGGGGCATGAGCGCTATAACGGCAAACCTCATCACTATGCCTTCAGTCAGGAGCAACTCAAGGAATTGGCAGAGCGGGCTGCTGCTGTCTGTGGACTGACCGTCTATGGTGGTGATGCCATTGTCCGTTCCGATGGCTCCCTGGTTTTGATTGACTTCAACGACTGGCCCAGTTTCTCGTCCTGTCGCAAGGATGCTGGCCAGGCTATTGCCACTTGTGTGATATTCAAACGAGGACAGAGTGACGTGTAGGCTTATGGTTAAGGGATTTATCTTCGACTATGGTGGAACGCTCGATACAGGTGGTTGCCACTGGGGAAAGATGCTGTGGCATGCCTACGAGCGGGCAGGTGTTCCGGTGACTGAAACCCAGTTCCGTGAGGCGTATGTCTATGCCGAACGGATGTTGGGCCGTAACAACATCGTCCGCCGGGATGATACGTTCCGGCAGACACTGTCTAAGAAGCTCACGCTGGAGCTGCAACAACTGCCGTTGACCGCCACGGAGCATTTCCACGAGAGCCTGTTGGATGACCTCTATCAGCAGGTGGTATGCCATACACGCCATAGCTGTGAGGTGCTGGCTGAAATCCGGGAGCGCTATCCCATGGCACTGGTCAGCAATTTCTACGGGAATATGCCTACCGTACTGCATGAGTTTGGCATGGACCGTTTTTTCGATAGCGTGATAGAGTCGGCAGTTGTAGGCGTCCGTAAGCCCAACCCGCAGATTTTCCTGTTGGGTGTCGAGGCGTTAGGGCTTTCTCCGTCAGAGGTTGTCGTCGTGGGCGACAGCATGAAGAAGGACATCATACCTGCCAAGGCTGCCGGTTGTCGTACGGTGTGGCTGAAGGGCGAGGGGTGGACCTCAGGGCCAGAGGACGAGACACAGCCCGATGGTGTCATCACTGATTTGAAACAATTGTTAGAAAACATATAAATAAAAGACATGAAACATACGAATGTAAAGCCTGCTGAAGGCAAGTTAGGAATAATGGTTGTAGGCTGTGGGGCCGTGGCAACGACCTTCATGACAGGTGTCCTCATGGTACGCAAGGGACTGGCGAAGCCCGTCGGTTCCATGACACAATACGACAAGATACGTGTAGGCCGTGGTGCCGAGAAGCAATATTTGCCCTATGGCGATATCGTACCGTTGGCACAATTGGATGATATTGTGTTCGGTGCATGGGATGTCTATCCGCAGAATGCCTTCCAGAATGCCCTGTATGCCCAGGTGCTTGAGGAAAAGGACATTATTCCCGTGAAGGACGAGTTGGAACAGATTGTCCCCATGCCGGCAGCTTTCGATAAGAACTATGTACGTCGTCTGGATGGTGATAATGTAAAGTGCATCACGCAGCATGCAGCAAGTTCCATTCCTACTCGTTGGGAGATGGTCGAGCTGTTGCGTCAGGACATCCGCAACTTCAGGGCCAAGCATCACTGCTCCCGTCTCGTGGTGCTGTGGGCAGCCTCTACGGAAATCTATGTTCCCGTTGAGGAGAAGGTTCACTACCGGCTCGCAGACTTGGAGGCAGCCATGAAGGCAGATGACCGCGAACATATTGCACCGTCCATGTGCTATGCCTATGCGGCACTGAGCGAAGGAGCGCCTTTCATCATGGGTGCCCCGAACATCACGGTCGATATACCTGCCATGTGGGAACTGGCAGAGAAGACCCGCATGCCCATCGCAGGCAAGGACTTTAAGACTGGACAGACCCTGGTCAAGTCAGGTTTCGCCCCTATTCTCGGTGTACGAAACCTGGGACTGAGTGGCTGGTTCTCTACCAATATTCTTGGCAATCGTGACGGTCTGGTGCTTGACGAGCCAGAGAACTTCCGTACGAAGGAGGTGTCCAAGCTCTCCACCCTTGAGACCATCCTCAAGGCCGACGACCGGCCCGACCTCTATCGGGACTATTTCCATAAGGTACGCATCAACTACTACCCGCCGCGTAACGACAATAAGGAAGGGTGGGATAACATCGATATCTTTGGCTGGATGAACTATCCCATGCAGATAAAGATCAACTTCCTCTGCCGCGACTCCATCCTGGCAGCCCCACTGTGTTTGGACCTCTGTCTGCTCAGCGACCTTGCTGCTCGTGCCGGACGCTATGGCATCCAGCGCTTCCTGAGTTTCTTCCTGAAGTGTCCCATGCACGACTATGTGCAGGGTGAGGAGCCCGTCAATAACCTCTACCAGCAATACACGATGCTGAAGAATGCCATCCGCGAAATGGGCGGATACGAGGCTGATGAAGAATTGGATTAAACCAGTATTCTTCCTTTTCCTTTCCGTGCTGTGTCTGCCGGTGCAGGCGCAGCTGAATCTCGATGTGGATACTGACACCACCAAGTGGTTCAACCGCGTCCAGCAGATAGACCGTGTTATAGTCAACAGCGGTAGCCATCGCTACAGCCGCAAGAATAATCCCGCTGTTGAACTCATGCGGAAGGTCATTGAGCACAAGCGGCTCACGGACCTGTCGCAGCGTGACTATTACCAATATCATAAATACCAGAAAATCACCTTCGCCCTGAACGATGTGACACCCCAGGAACTGGAGCGGCTGGCAGCCTCCAAGAAGTTAGGGTTTCTCGCCAATCAGGTAGAGGTGTGCCCCTTCAATCAGAAACTCATACTGCCTGTTTCCGTCGATGAGACAGTTACCCAGCGCTCCTACCGCCGACAGCCCCACGGAGAGCGTGACATCATCCTCGGACAGCAATCTACCGGCATCAACGACCTCATTCAGACGGGTGACATCATGACCACTGCGCTGAAGGATATCTTTACCGATGTCAATATCTATGATGACCAGGTACGGCTGTTCCAGTACCCTTTCACATCGCCCATCGGTCAGGGCGCCATCAGCTTCTACCGTTACTACATTATCGACACACTCAATGTGAACCGTGACCGTTGCATCCACCTGCACTTCATGCCCAACAATCAGCAGGACTTTGGTTTCCGGGGCGACCTCTATGTGCTTGACGACTCTTCCTTTCAGGTGAAACGCTGTGAGCTGACCCTGCCCAGACAGTCCGATGTCAATTTTGTCGAGAACATGCAGATAGTCCAGGAGTTCTACCAACTGCCGGACAGCACCTGGGTGCTCAGCGTTGATGACCTCATGGTCGAACTGAAACTGGCCAGTTTCTTACAGAAGTTTGTGGTGGTCAGGAATACGCGACTGACGGACTACACCTTCTCTGAACTGCCCAAACAGCTGTTCCGTGGAAGAAAGAAAGAATTGCGGGACCCCAGTGCCAACATGCGTGAAGCCGATTTCTGGGCCCGCTACCGACAGGTACGCCTTACTCGTAGCGAGCGTTCCATGGAGTCCTTCGTCCGTCACCTCGAACAGATGAAAGGTTTCCGTTACGTCATCTTCGGACTGAAGGCCCTCATTGAGAATTTTGTCGAGACGAGCAGTCCCTCGAAGGTCGATATAGGCCCTGTCAACACCATACTTACCGGCAATTTCGTCGATGGGCTGCGCACCCGCATCAGTGCTCAGACCACCGCCAACCTCAGTCCCCACTGGTTCCTGTCAGGTTACTATGCCCGTGGATGGGGAAGCCATAAGAACTACTACAAGGGAGAACTGGTCTATTCGTTCAACAAGAAGGACTACCTGCCCCGTGAGTACCCCAAACGTACGCTGACCTTCACCTCCACCTATGATGTCATGTCGCCCTCCGACAAGTTCATGCATACCGACAAGGACAATGTCTTCACCGCCCTGAAGTGGTCGAAGGTCGATGCCATGATGTTCTACAACCGTCAGCAACTGTCTTTTGAATGGGAGGACGAAACGGGTATGAAGGCAACGCTTAGCATGAAGACGGAGTTGAACGAAGCAGCAGGAAACCTGCACTTCACGCCGCTCTCCGCCCACTCCTCACCCCTCACCTCCATCTCCTTCCGCACCACCGAGCTCCGTGCCGAACTGGAATACTGTCCCGGTGCCACCTATATCAATACCAAGCAGCGACGCCGTAAAATCAACCTCGATGCACCCGTCTTCACCATCAGCCATACCCTTGGCATCAAGGACCTGCTGGGAGGCGACTACCGTTACAACTATACGGAGGCCAGCATCTACAAGCGCTTCTGGCTGGCCTCTTGGGGAAAGATGGACTGGCGGGTAAAGGGTGGCGTACAGTGGAATCAGGTGCCCTTCCCCCTGCTCATCCTGCCAGAGACCAACCTCTCGTACATCGTCCAGGACTTCACCTTTGAGGCCATCAACAATATGGAGTTCCCTACCGATCGCTTCCTTTCTGTACAGATGGGCTGGGACCTGAACGGCAAGCTCTTCAACCGGGTGCCCCTGCTCAAGAAGTTGAAGTGGCGCGAGTACATCGGTGTGCGTTGCCTCTGGGGTGCCCTCTCCGACAAGAATAACCCCACGTTGCCGCAGCATGCCGGCAGTCCCCTGCTCATGGTCTTCCCTGAGGGCTCTTATGTCATCGACTCCCACCGCCCCTACTGGGAACTCTCTCTCGGCATCCATAACATTTTCAAGCTCATCCATGTGGAGTATGTCCGTCGTCTGAACTACAACCACCTGCCCACAGCCCGTAAAAACGGCGTCCGGCTGATGGTCCAGTTGAAATTCTGAGAAAAATAATCGTGGTTTGCAACTTTTCCCGTCAGATGAACGTCAAACCTACAGAACCAAATAGTTAGAAACGTATGAAGAAAACAGCATTATTCCTTTTCGTGGCCTTTGCCCTGACATCGTGTATCCAGGTCCGGCATAACATGAGTGACGAATCCATCTTGAAAGAACGGCGCCAGGTTGCTTCCTTCGAGCGTATCACGCTGATGGGCTCGCCCACCGTTATTTATTCTCAGAGTGACAGCACCTCTGTTTATGTGGATGCCCCTGCTGACATCCTGTCTTGCCTGGAGACAACGGTCGAGGACAATTGTCTGACCATTCGTTTCAGGGATGAACTGAAGAACATCGTTAACTTCAGTATGATAGATGCCGACGACGTGAAGGTTTATGTCACGTCCCCGGACCTCACCGACGTGTTGCTGACGGGCTCTGGCGACTTCGTCTGCAGGAGCCATTTCGACACCGACAACCTCCGTCTGGAGCTGAAGGGCGCTGGCGACATGGATTTTGCTGACGTCATCTGCGACAACTTGGACATCACGCTGGTAGGCTCCGGCGACCTGGAGGTCCGTCATGCCGTGGTGCAGGTTTCCTCTTCGGTGGAGCTGGTAGGCTCTGGCGATGTAAAGGTGGGCTATGAGCGTACCCCCAGCACCAACCTTCGTCTGAAAGGCTCCGGCGACATCAAGGCCTCGTTTATCGATGCAGGTGCTGTTGTGGCCGACCTCCGCGGCTCCGGCGATATTTCGCTGTCCGGCCATGTCCGTTCTTTCCAGCAGTCGCTGGTGGGCAGCGGCGACTACCATACCAATCAGCTGAACATCATCGATAGACCGTAGTATGAGATATGCCATCATAGCAGCGGGTGAAGGCTCGCGATTGGCCGCCGAGGGCGTCCCCCAGCCCAAACCATTGGTCAGGGTGGGGGACGAGTGTCTTATAGACCGTCTCATCCGCATCTTCATGGACAATGATGCCGATGAGATTGTCGTCATCTGCAACGACCAGACAGCCCAGGTAAGCCACCATCTCGTCCAGTTGCAGCATGATGGTCTGCAGGGACGTCCCGTCCCCCTTCGCTTTGTCGTCAAGAGCACCCCCAGCTCCATGCATAGCCTCTACGAAATCAGTCCCTTCCTGTCCGGTGCTCCGTTCATCCTGACAACCGTCGATACCATTTTCCGTGAAGAGGAGTTCCGTGATTATGTCGCTGCTTTTCGCAACGACAATAGCCTGCGGCTTACGGCTGGTTTACCACCCTCCACCATTCTCATGGGTGTCACCTCCTACATCGACGATGAGAAGCCCCTCTATGTGGATGTTGACGACGATATGAACATCACCGCTTTCCGCGATACCCTTCATCCTTCACCCTTTACCCTCCAATATGTCTCTGCCGGCATCTATGGCTTGGGCAGTGACGCCCTCTCCGTCCTTGGGCGCTGCGTGGCCCGTGGCGAGCGCCGCATGCGTAACTTCCAGCGGGCCCTGATAGCCGAGGAACTGGCGGTAAAGGCGTGGCCCTTCAGTAAGGTGCTTGACATTGACCATGCTTCAGACATCCTGAAGGCAGCTGAGTTTTTAAGTAATAAGAAATAAGTTGTGAAAAAAATGACCTTCCGCGAGATGCTCCGTGTCTCGTTCAAGTCCGACGATACCGAGGAGTGGCTTGACGTCCACTTCACCCGTCCCATCGGTCTCGTTTTCGCCCTTGGGTGGATGAAGCTTGGCGTTCACCCCAATGTGGTGACCATCCTCTCCATCTTCCTTGGTGTGGCAGCAGGCTATATGTTCTATTTCACCGACCTGCAGCACAACCTCCTCGGTGTGCTGTTGCTCATGCTGGCCAATTTCTGTGACTCCACCGATGGGCAGATGGCCCGTCTGACCGGTATGAAAACGCTCATCGGCCGTATGCTCGACGGTTTCTCGGGCGACCTCTGGTTCTTTGCCATCTACCTGGCGCTGATTTTCCGTATTGGCCGTATGTGGGAGCCTGCCTTGGGAACGCCATTGTCCTACTCCCTGTCGTTTCTCCTTTGTTTCATAGCCAGCATCTTCTGCCACTCGCCGCAGAGCTCCCTGGCCGACTACTACCGTCAGATACACCTCTATTTCCTGTTGGGCCGTGAGGGTAGTGAACTCGACAGCTATGCCGCTCAGCGCCAAGTTTACGAGCGTCTCCCGAAGCGTCAGTGGTTGCAGCGCATCTTTTATTACAACTACGCCAACTACTGCCGTTCCCAGGAACGGCGTACCCCACAGTTCCAGCGCTTCTTCCGTCAGGTCCGCCAGCGTTACCCTGATGCCTCCTCCATGCCCCAGTCGCTCCGCGATGCCTTCCGTCGTGGTTCCCTTCCGCTGATGAAATATACCAATCTGCTGACGTTCAACACCCGTGCCATTATCATTTACGTCACCTGTCTGCTGAATGTCCCCTATGTCTATCCGCTTTTGGAAATGACCGTCTTTGCCCTGATGTATTGGCACATGCACCGTTCTCACGAAAAATTGTGTGGGGAATTAACTTAATACAAAAAAAACAAGCCTGTCATCACGACAGGCTTGATTCATTAACTAACTTATTATCAACTATTCATTACTCATTCTGTTTTCTGGTGCAAAGGTACGCATTATTTATATGTTTTTGTAGCGTTTTGCAAAAAAAACACACGTAAACGTTTGCAATTTCCGTAAAAATGTTTATTTTTGCACCATACTTTAATGAAAATGGCTACTACTAACAATCAAAAGAACGGAAATCCCAAGCGGAGAACGTCTCTTAAAGACCTTGCCCGTGAACTCGGTGTCAGTATTGCCACCGTCAGTCGTGCGTTGCGTTCCTCTCCTGAAATAGGAAGGGAGATGCAGCAGCGTGTGAAGGACCTTGCAAAGTTAAGGAACTATCGTCCCAATCCCTTTGCTCAAAGCCTACGCCGTGAAGCTCCGAAGATTATCGGTGTGGTGGTGCCCCATTTGGAAACCCACTACTATGCCGCCGTGCTGGCAGGCATCGAGTCGGAGGCAGCCAAGTCTGGCTATAGCGTCATCAGCGCCAACAGCCACGAGGACTTCGAGACAGAGACCCGTGCGCTGGACAACTTTGTCAGCATGCATGTGGAGGGCGTCATTGCCTGTCTGTCGCAGACCACCACCGACTACCGCCACTTCGAGGAGGTAGCCGACATGGGCATCCCCCTGGTGTTCTTCGGCCGTACCTGTCTGCCCGAGAAGTTCTCCTCGGTCAAGGCCAATGGTGATGTGGCGGCTCAGGAGGCCACGCAGCACCTCATTGATACGGGCAGTCGGCGTATTGCCTTCATTGGCGGACCGAACCATTTAGACATGGTACGCAGACGAAAGCATGGCTATCTGGAGGCGCTTCGCGAGAACCGTCTGCCGGTGCTCCGGGAGATGGTGGCCTGTGGTCCCATTGACTACCAGGTGGCACTGGATGCTGCCACGGAGATGCTGAAGCGCGAGGACCGGCCGGATGCCATACTGGCCTTCAACGACATCATCACCTTTGCTGCCTTCACAGCCATCAAGCAGCTGAATCTCCGCATCCCCGAGGACGTGGCGCTCATCGGCTTCACCGACGATGTCCATGCTGCCTATGTCACCCCCCGTCTCTCGGTCATTGAGGACCGCAGCCATGAGATAGGCGTCACGGCCTGTAAGATGTTGATGAAGAATATAGGCGGTGACCACACCGTCTATCATGAGATAGTCCCGCAGGAACTGGTTATCCGCGAGACCTCCTCAAAACATAAAATAGCTTTTTAGATGACACGTCTTTTCCTCGTTTTCCTCATAGGTGTCTGGGCGCATACCCTTTATGCCGAAGGAATACCTGATGTCAAGTTCCGCCGTCTTGACACCCGTGACGGCTTGGCTAATTCTCAGGTCAATTCCATGATTCGCGACAGCCACGGCTTCATGTGGCTGGCCACGCCGTTCGGCCTTTGCCGCTATGACGGCTACCGTTTCCGTAACTTCTATTCCTTCGAGCGTGACACTTTGACGTTGCGCAACAACCGTATTGACCAGGTGCAGGAGGACTACTACGGACGCCTTTGGCTGAATCACGGCATGAACTACTCGCTGCTCGACCCCGTGACAGAAAAGGTGAACCGCACGCCCTCCACATGGCTTGCAGAGCAGGGACTCCAGGGTGAGATAGAGTATGTCCATATTGACAGCAAGAAGCGCTACTGGATTAAGACCTACCGCGACGGCCTGTACTTCCTGGACCCGGAGACCAAGCGACAGGTAAAATGGCCCTTTGGCTACGACGACACCTCCTTCCCCAAGGAGTTCGGCATCTCGGCAGCTACCGAGACTCCCGCCGGCATGCTCTTCGTTTCGAACCTGGGCGACCTGATAACCATTGACGAGAAGACGGGAACCGTGAAAAGCAGGAACGACTACGTCAAGAGGACGCTGAATGCCTATAACGACTACTGGGTGTTCTACGACCAGCCTCAGGACCTGACGTGGGTCATCACCCACTCCGTAGGTACCTATATCCACTCTCCGAAGGAAAACCGCTGGTACTCCTCACTTACCGAATTCATGCGTGCCAAGGGCTTCCAGAACGTGCCCGACGACATCATCGTCTGGGAGGTGTGCTACGACAATAAAGGCTACCTCTGGGTGGCCACCGACCACTACGGCATCTTCGTGCTCGACTTCAAGAACCATGACTGGCGACAGTTCACCAACGTGAAGTCTGACGAGCACTCGCTGCCCGAGGCCACTGCCAAGCATCTCTATAAGGACCAGCTGGGACGCATGTGGGCTGCCACGTTCAAGAATGGCGTTGCCATGAGCTCTGACGCCCTCGCCAACTTCAACACCCTGCCCTTGGGCGACATCAACGCCATCTGCGAGGACCATGCCGGCTACTGGTGGCTGGGACTCAACAGCGGCGGCATCCTGAAGTTCGACCCCCGTACCTACGAGGTGGTTGACTCCTTCCGCAAGTCGCGGCTTGGCGTCACCAGCGATGTCATCGTGAGCAGCTACTGTTCGCGTGACGGTACCTTGTGGTTTGGCACCTGGGAGGGCGGACTCATCAAGTATCGCAATGGAGAGTGGAGCGTGACCACCGTCACCTCGCCCGGTTCCAAGTTCATGACCAACAACATCTGGGGCATCACCGAGGACCACTGGGGCAACATCTGGGTTGGCGTGCTGGGTGGCGGTGCCGTGCGTATTGACAAGCGTACCGGAGTCCACCGCTCGTTCACTGAAGGCAATTCCTATCTGGCCACCGTCTGGACCAACAGCATTTCGATGGCTGCCAACGGCTGGGTGATGTTAGGCAACTCCGAGTACTGTGCCCTCATCAACCCACGTACCTTCCGCGTCATCAATATGCCGCCGCCCCACGACGAGGATACCTATACCATCTCACGGGCCTCTACGCAGACACTCTACGACAGTCGGAACTTCATCTGGCAGGCATCGCCCTCCGGACTTTCCATCAACGACCGTACCTCGGGCAAGAGCTACCTGCTGGACATGAAGTCGGGCTTCTACGGTTCCAACGTCGTCTCCATGGTGGAGGACAGTCACCATACCATGTGGGTGGTGACCGACCACGGCGTCTCCAGCGTCACCCCGCAGAAGGACGAGAACGGCGAGTGGGTATTCTCCGTCCGTAGCTATAACGACCGCGACGGTCTGCAGCCTGGTCCCTTCAACCAGCGTGCCATCTGCCTGACGCGTACGGGCTATGTGCTGGTAGGCGGACAGGACGGACTGGACATCATCAACACCCGTAACCTGGCTGCCAACAAGATACAGGAACGCCCCGTGTTCAGCGGACTGGTGGTCTTCAACGAGCTCATCGAGGCAGGGCAGGAGTATAATGGCCACGTTATTCTGGAGAAGACACTCAGCGAGACCGAGGGCATCGACCTGAAGTTCAGCGAGAACCAGTTTACCATCGAGATGGGCTCTGACAATGGCGGCATCGAGAACGGCACACGCTTCGTCTATCGCCTGGAAGGCTACAACGACAAGTGGATGAAGACCTCGTCGCTCAATCCGAACATCACCTATATGGGTCTGCCGTCAGGCCACTACACCCTCTGTGTCCGTATGCTCAACGACGACGGCACGCTGGGTGAGACCGAGAGCCGGCTCGACATTACCATCGACATACCGTGGTACCGCTCCTGGTGGGCCATGTTGCTATATCTCTTGGTTGCGGCTGCGCTGCTCTATGAGCTGCACCGCCATTATTCAGTCAAATTTAAAAGGAAAAGATAAATGAAGAAAATTATCAGTTTTTGCGCAGTCTTGCTACTGATGCTATGTGAGGTAACAGCGCTTGCAGGCAATATTCCTGATATGAAGTTCCGCCGCTTCGACACCCGCGACGGACTGAGTAGCTCGCAGGTCAACTGCATCTTCAAGGACTCCCGCGGCGCTGTATGGATAGGTACGGCGTACGGTCTGAACCGCTATGACGGCTACCGTGTCAAGACCTACTACTCCAACCGTATGGACTCCACGACCATGCGCGACAACTACGTGGAGAAAATCTATGAGGGCCATGACGGCAAGCTCTGGATCAAGCACGGCATGAACTATTCCGTCTTCGACCCCGTCACCGAGCGCTTCCAGCGTAACATCCAGGACGAGCTGGTGAAGTTCGGACTGCCCCGTAAGGGCGTTGACCGCATCTTTATCGACAAGGACAAGAACTACTGGGCGAAGCTGTACGACGAGGGCGTGTTCTACTACAACCCCAAGAGCAAGAAGCTGACCCGCTTCCGCTATGGCTACGACTTCGACAAGAACGAGGTACCCTCCCATTTCCTCGTCTCGTCGTTTGCCAGTCTCGGAGATAAGGTGGTCATGACCAGCAACAATGGCGACCTCCTCTGTCTCAACGGCGAGACGGGACGTGCCGAGTGGCAGAGCGACTGGATGCGCAAACATGGCGGACTGGAGAACCGTGACTACCATATTTATATAGACGCGCTGGAAAACCTGTGGATTATCAGCGAGCCCCAGTGCTTCATCTATATCCAGAAGGAGAAGGTGTGGTACAACTCTGCCGAGGAGTACCTCCGTTCACGTGGCATCGACAAGCTGTCCGACGACCTGCACGAGTCCCTGCAGGTGTGGGACCTGCTGGTCGATGAAAACGACTGGCTCTGGGTGGCTACCGACCACCAGGGACTTTTCGTCATCGACATGAAGAACAAGGAGGTGCGCCAGTTCACTCACAACAAGAACAATGAGACGACCATCAGCGACAACACCATCCGCCATCTCTACGAGGACGACCTCGGACAGGTGTGGATTGGCTTCTACCGCAATGGTATCTGCCAGTACCGGAAGAGCACCAACAACTTCCGCAGCGTTGAGCTGGGCGAGGTGAACACCGTCTGCGAGGACCGCTTCGGCAACTACTGGGTGGGTACCAACGACCAGGGAATCCTGGTCTATAACCCCAAGACCGATGAGGTGATGCAGCACTATACCAAGGACAACAGCGGACTCTCCGGCAACGTGATGGTGGGCTCGCTGGCAGCCTCCGACGGCTCCATCTGGTTCGGTTCCTACAACGGCGGTCTCAGCCAGTGCATTCCCCAGGAGCCTGCCGACCGCGGAACAGCCGTCATCCGTAACACCCGGGCCATTGACGAGCCGGGCGGACTCGCCAACAATAATGTGTGGGACCTCACCGAGGACCATTGGCACCGCATCTGGTTCAGCACCCTGGGCAGCGGTGTGCAGATGTACAACCCCAAGACCGGGAAGTTCAAGTCGTGGAACCAGGGCAACACAGCCCTTACCAACGGCTATATGACCACCGTGCGATGGACCAGCAAGGGATGGCTCCTCGTGGGACACGACGACTACTACTCCATTATCAATCCCGTTTCGGGGCAGCTCATCAACGGCAAGATTCCCGATGACCCCGACCTGCCCTCGTCGTCGCACACCACCTACTGTGCCCTGGAGGACAGCCGCGGACTGATATGGCAGGGCACCTCGTCGGGTGCTTACGTTTACGACCCGAAGACCAAGAACGTCGAGTTGCTCGACATGACCAAGGGACTCTACGGCTCCAGCATCTGCGGACTCCTCGAAGACCGTGACCACATCATGTGGGTGGTGACCGACCACGGCATCTCACGTGTCGCAGTACAGCCGGAGGACGACGGCACCTACACGTTCATGGTGCTCAGCTTCAACTCACGCGACGGACTGCAGCCCGGCACCTACAACCAGCGCTCCATCTACCAAACCCGCGAGGGACTCATCCTCGTGGGCGGTCAGGGTGGACTGGACATCATCGACCCCAAGCAGATTGGCGGAGAGAAGAGCACCGAGCGCCCCGTATTCAGCGGACTGCTGTTAGGCGGCCATGAGGTGCAGGTGGGTGAGCGGCTTCACGGTCGTGTCCTCATGGAGGAGATTCTCGACATCAGTCGTGAGCTGCACCTGAAGTATTCTGAAAACAACTTCACCATCCAGTTAGGCTCCACCAATGCCTCGCTGGGCAACAGCCACAGCTTCGTCTATCGGTTGGACGGCTTCGACGAGGACGACCAGTGGATTCATACCTCCGAGCAGAACCCCAACATCACCTATATGTCGCTGCCCATAGGCTCCTACACCCTTTGTGTCCGCATGCTGAAGGACGACGGTACGCCGGGCGACATTGAGAGCCAGCTGGAGATTGTCGTCGAACCGCCTTTCTACCGCACCTGGTGGGCATACCTGTTCTACGTGCTGTTACTGGCAGGCGCCTACTGGCTCTGGCACAGGAACTTCCTTGCCCGTCAGAAGAGAAAGATGGAGATTGACAATTTCCGCCGTGAAACCGAGAAGATGCAGTGGATGAACGATATGCGCCTGCAGATGAACGGTGCCAAGAGCGATGCCGCTGCCGACCAGCCCATCAGCAAGGAGGATATCCACCTGGAGCCGACCGAGGGCGACATCGTGGCGTGCATCAGCCGGATATGCGACAGTTTCAAGGCTCCCGACGGGAAGAGCGCCAAGCTCAGCTTCAACTCCACCGTCGAGTCGTTGATGATGTCCTTCGACAAGGAGCAGCTGACACAGGCCGTCAACCAGTTGCTGAAAAACTCCGTGCGCTTCTGTCCCCATGCCTGCCGCATCCAGGTCAGCGTCTTTGCTCCGTCCGACGATGTGGTGAAGCTGCTCATAGCCGACAATGGCGTAGGCATCAAGGACAAGTACAAGGCCCATGTCTTCGACCATGTCATGATGGAAGGCGGCGAGCTGGGTCTGGACCGCGTGAAGGCCATCGTCGATGCCCACGAGGGTAGCATCTCCGTTGAGAATAACCCCGGTGGCGGCACGGTCTTCGTCATCACCCTTCCCCGCAAGTATGAGGTTGTCGAGGATGCGGAAATGATGGAGACCGACGACTGGTAAACAGCAGCAGACGAAGTTCGAATCACTATTTTGGTTAAAAAGAGTTAAGAGAAAGGGGTCGTTGACTCCTTTCTCTATATTTATATATACTTTTGCATCGACTTTAAAAAAGTACGAATCAAGACCATACCATTTTTTTAGCTGCTGACACACCTATTCATTCGGAAGTAAGACCATACCATTTTAGCTGCTGACAAGCCTATTCATTCAGAACTAATAATAAGGTAACTAACAATAAAAAATCTTTCAGTTGTTATGAGGAATTTTTTCTTTATGGTATTTTGTATGGTGGCATTGTTGCTTCCGGAAAACTTGTGGGCGCAAACAACCGTAAGTGGCAATACGGCTACTAACGGAACAACGATTGCGACTCTTGATGGAACAACGCTTACAGTAACATGTAACGCAACAACCTCTGGGGAATTAGGAAAGGTGGGAGAAACGGTTAATGCGCTTTTGACTACCCCTGAAGCCAAAGCCGCTGTTACGGAAATTAAGTTTGTGGGTAACATTACAGCGGCTGACATACAGGCACTTCAATCACAGGCAAGTGGTGGTAATGGCGGTTTCACAGGGGTTACTGCCGTTGACATGGGCGATGCGCATATCATAAAAAGTTCAGAAGGTATGACTGCCAACAACTGGACTTGGTATCAGACGTCAGAGTCAGGAAATGTCACATCAGTTGCTGGCTCAACTGCAATTTTTGGCGGAACGTTGTACCAATATACCACCAGCAAGGCTTGGACTCAGATTTCTGAGCAATGGACTGACTTGGAGTATCCTACTGATGCGGCCAGGGAGGCTGCAACCCCGACGGTGGGAACGGTTGCCAAGGTGCCCAGCTATATGTATTGTCAGATGCAGGTAACTGGTGGCTCCTGGATTGGCCCAACAACAGAAAACCCAGGTAATGTTTCTGACATTACATCATTTACAGAGGAACAGAGAGGTGACCACTTGAATGAATATAATAATGGCCAAAGCATCAGCTTTATCCGTTATTTTAAAAAGATAAAGGTAGAAGATAGTAGCTATCCAAATGGAAAGTGGGTTCCATGCGAAAAGGACGAATATGAGGCAACCACAGGTACTCATTATCCTAACATGACGGGCGTCAATTTGAATAACCTTTTGCACCAAAATGGTGCTATTGGCGATGGCATGTGGTGTTATGTCTTTTATACCAAGAGCGATGATCGCAGCTGGACAACAGGAACGGAAAATGCACCTACGGGTGTAAACATTGAAAACATTGAAAATGCCGACTTCCTTTATAGCGACAGGAATAACCATCTGAATGAGTACTCGAACAATCAATGGGTGAAGATGAACAATGGCTTTACCTACTGGCAGTATAGTGCCCAGAGTTCTGGTGAATGGACAGTAGTCAGCCCTCAGCCGGAATCTATGGCAGATGTTACAGTTAAATCCTCTGCAGTACCTACTAATGCAGGTACTGATGGACAGTATGCCGCTGTAGGTGGAACGGAGCTGTTCTATACTGGCTCGGAATGGAAGCAGCTCAGCAATGTTCAGATGGTGGCTGACTTTGCTGAGATGAAGTTCAGTTACTGGAGCAATACCCTGCAGACCGCAACCACTTCCAGATATGCCGACGCAAGCATTTCTAATGAGATTTTCCAGAATTGCAAGCAACTTACACGTGTCAACTACCTGGGCGGCCATGTAAAAGGACTGGGAGGACGTACAAACTCTTATGAAAACTTTACGTTGTTTGTCGGAAAAGATGTTACCGACATTGACGCATCAGCATTGAGTGGCAGTACGGCTCTCGTCGGTTTGGAGTTTGACAAGACCTATACTGAAAATGAGAGACAGAGTCGCGTCTATCCGAAAGAACTGACTATTGGTGCCAGTGCATTCCAAGAGTGTTATTACCTTGACAATATAGAGATTCCCAACCGTTGTGTCAGTATCGGAGAAAGAGCCTTTTACAGAGTAGGAAACAAGGCGGACAATGATATTAATAATACAAAAGTAGAGGGACAAACGATGACCTTGAGTTTCGAACGACGTAACAGCGCTGATGACGGTGGTGTGGGTATCAATTGTGACTTCCCGCTCCAAATAGGGACAGGTGCTTTCTTGGATTGCTGGTATTTGGAATCATTGTCATTGCCCATTCGTCTGGAATCACTTGGAAATGACTGCTTCAAAAACACATTAAGCCTGACTACTCTTGAGATGCGCGAAGAGACGAAAGCCACCTACACGCCTCCTACAGGCCACGACCTGCTTAGAACAATTCCAACAGGTGCATTTGAGGCTTCTGCCGTTTCAAATGTCAAGATTCCTAAGTGTGTAACGCTGATTGAAGATAAGGCATTTGGTACAACAAGAAATCTGAGTCGTATCGATTTCCAGACCAATACAGAGACCCCTGTCAGACCATTGGTTATCAAAACAGGTGCTTTCGCTGGCGGTACTGAAACAGGAAGGCCTCAGTTGGATATCTATATTGATTTTACTCCGGAAAAGCGAATGGTTGTGTGCGAATATAATGCCTTTAACCACACTCAGACAGTAGGTCAGACCAGTGTTGACCAAACGAATCCGTCATTCTCCTACCTGCACTTCCCCGAAGAGGCGTGGGACTACTATCAGGGTGACTGGAAGCGTGGCTTGGCTTTCAAACAGGAAAGCCTGAATTCCATGAAGGACGGATATACTGGCCCTCACGGACAGACGGGTGAGACCTGTGCAGGAAAAGCTGCTGATAATGCCACCATCAATCTCGCATTAGGAAAATATACCATCGATAATGTTGAGCAAGAGCTCGTAGCTCCTGCTAATGGTTGGCAGCAGTTTGCAAGAACAAAGACGGGTATTGATATTGAGCTTCCTAAAGGCGAATACTTGAGAACGTATAGTACCAAGAATGCTCAGATTATTCCGACATTTACGGAAAAGGTCACCATTAATAATATCGAGCATGCGGCTGGTAGCCCGATGTTCAAGGTTTATCGTGTCTCGGATTTCTCTGATGGCTATAACGAAGGTGACGACACGACAGCACCAGGGGCAGAGGTGACACCCAAGGCTACAGCAACAGAGATTGTTGCAACTGTGTCAGGAAGAAATTATATTCCTCCTTGTACTGGCGTACTCTTGGAAGCTGATTTCGGTGCTTCGTCTTACGTGGTCTATTTTAGTGACGTTCCTGTGGGCAGCCCTGTAACGTTCCCCTACAATAACGTCGTAGCAACTGAAGAAAATAGGGAAGTGTCAAACTTGCTCTATCCGTCAAGTGACGATGAGCAGCCAGGATTTAGCATTGTTAATGGTGATGAAGGCGTTTCTTATGTCTCTCTGACTCCAACGATACCCGAGCCTTACTATGGCACTGCTCCTGATTACCGTATCTTCGGCTTGTGGGCTGCTGAGCGTTGCTTCTCTCGTGCTCGAGGAAACATGACTCGCGACAAGGCTTACCTGAAATTGCCTGCATCCATGTTCCATTATTCTGATGAAGGAGAACACGGTACAGGTCAGGTGCTGCCATCACAGAAGCAGAGTGGTGCTCCGATTATGCTGTCATTCCTTGACCCGGAAGGTGAAACAACTGCTGTCCGCATGTTGAGTCCAGAGACGATGACCGTTATGGGGGATTGCTATTACACGCTGCAGGGCATGAAGCTCTCGGCCCGTCCCACAGAGAAGGGCATCTACATCTATAAGGGAAAGAAAGTAGTAATCAAATAGACAAAGAGGAGGAAAAATAACATGAGAAAGACTTATATAACTCCGGAGTCGGAGGTAATTGAAATGGAATTGTCAGGTGTCTTGGCTGCATCGAACCCGAAAACGGAGGAGGGATGGGGGCACATGGATGCTCCCGGCATGATGTCATTTGACGATATAGATACTGATTATATGGATGAGGATAACATTTAACAACTGAATGAATAAATAAATGTTAGGGCGGGGCTGCACATGTTGTGTAGCTCCGCTTTTTTTTGCCGAGTGCACAGCGGAACCCTTCTGTGCACTCGAATTTTTTTGCATGTAAAAATTCGTTTTTTGCGCTATTTTTTGGAAGGATGGTATTATTTTCGTAACTTTGCATCATCAAACGAAGGAAGAGGTAAGACGAAGACGAAAACGAAAAGCTTCGCTACAAAAACGAAGAGGTAAGAAGAACAGGTGCCGGATATCTCACCGACAGGTGCCGGATATCGACCCGAAAGGCGGCAGATGAAGACACGAAACATAAGACTCTGAAATACACGGACGGCCAAAAGTGTATCTACTGAGAAGTAAGAACTAAGAAGTAAGAACTAAGAACTGATAACTGATAACTGATAACTGACAACCGACAACTTTACTCCCAATTTTTTGGTGGAGTAAAAATTTGTTTGTATCTTTGCAAAGAATTTTTCGACTAATAACTAAACAACAATAACAAATGAAACTTACGAGACTATTTGTGTCAGTTGTGCTGCTGGGCCTTGCCGCAGTGGTACAGGCTGCTGACGTGAAGCAGCAGGGCAACTGTGTGACCGTGATACCCGACGGAGGTCAGGCCAAGGTGGTACGACTGCAGGTGATTAACGACAACATTATCCGTGTACAGGCTACGTCGAAAGATGCGCTGCCCGAGAAGCCCAAGAGCCTGATGATTGTGCCGCAGACCGCAAAACCGAAGTTCGAGGTGAGCGAGGATGCCGGCACCGTGACCGTGAAGGCTAAGAACGTGAAGGCTGTGGTGACGAAGGCTACGGGAGCCGTGGCTTTCTACGACGGCGAGGGCAAGCTGCTGACCAAGGAGGCCAAGGACGGCAAGAAGTTCTGGGACTTCACCGTGCCTGAAAGGGAGTACGGACTGAAGGGCGGCCCGGCCATTACCGACGAGATGAAGCACGGACTGACGTGGCAGACGGTGTTCGACAGCCCGGCTGACGAGGCTTTCTACGGCTTGGGACAGCACCAGTCGGAGGAGTTCAACATGAAGGGTAAGAACGAAGACCTGTTCCAGTATAACACCAAGGTGAGCATTCCCTTTGTGCTCTCAAACAAGAACTACGGCATTCTGTGGGACTCTTACAGCTACTGCCGCTTCGGCAAACCCGACGAGTACCTGCAGCTGAACCGCGCCTTCAAGCTCTACGACCGGCAGGGCCGTGAGGGCCACCTGACGGGAACCTACGTTGACAAGGATGGCAAGCGGCTGGTGCGTAACGAGGACAGCATCTATTATGAATATGGCTACCCTGCCACGTCAGAGATTGCTGTGAAGACCGACAATGGCGGCATCAAGAACCTGCCGAAGGGCTTTAATCTTGACGGGGCCCGTGTGGTGTATGAGGGATTCATTGAACCAATGGAGAATGGAGAATTGAGAATGGAGAATTGTGATAACAACGGGGGCTGTCATCATGGCGCACGAGGTAATCATAATTGTCAATTATCAATTATCAATTATCAATTTATCTTGTATTACTCCGGCTATGTCAAAGTGTATATGGACGGCAAGGAGGTGGTGCCCGAGCGCTGGCGCACGGCATGGAACCCCAACAGCTATAAGTTTACCACCCAACTGAAGAAGGGCCGCAAGACACAGCTGCGTATTGAGTGGCAGCCCGACGGCGGTGAGGCCTACTGCGGTCTGCGTGTGGCAGCACCCCGCAGTGCCGAGGAGCGCGGCCAGCTGAGCATTTGGAGCGAGATGGCCCGCGACATGGACTACTACTTCATTGCAGGCCGTGACTTTGACCAGGTCATCAGCGGCTACCGCACGCTGACCGGCAAGGCCAGCCTGTACCCGAAGTGGGTGTTGGGCTACTGGCAGAGCCGCGAGCGCTACAAGAGCTCGAAGGAGATTGAGGAGACGCTCAGCGAGTTCCGCAGCCGTCACATTCCCGTTGACAACATTGTGCAGGACTGGAACTACTGGAAGCTCGACTCATGGGGCGACCATACGTTCGAAGCCTCACGCTATCCCAACCCGCAGGCCATGCTCGACTCTGTGCATGCCATGCACGGACGCTTCATGATCAGCGTGTGGCCGAAGTTCTACGACACGGTGAAGAACTATAAGGAACTAGACCAGAACGGCTGGATGTACCATCAGGCCGTGAAGGACGACATTCACGACTGGTTAGGCTTCCGCGGCTCGTTCTACGATGCCTACGATGCCGGTGCCCGCAAGATGTTCTGGCGACAGATGGACGAGAACCTCTACACGAAGTATAACCACGGCATTGATGCCTGGTGGATGGATGCCTCGGAGCCCAACGTGCGTGACTGCACCCCCATGTGGTACCGCAAAGCACTTTGCGGTCCTACGGCTTTAGGTACGGCTACCGAGTATTTCAATGCTTACTCTACGGTGAATGCCGACGCCATCTATAACGGACAGCGTAACACCTGGAAGAAAATAAAGAATGCTGCCGAGCCCCGCGTGTTCCTGTTGACACGTAGCGGTTTTGCCGGCGAGCAGCGTTACTCTACGGCAACGTGGAGCGGTGACATCGGAACACGTTGGGAGGATATGCGTGCCCAGATGACGGCAGGCCTGAACTACTCGATGTCAGGCATCCCCTTCTGGGGTATGGACCAGGGCGGCTTCTGCGTGGAGAACCGTTATGTGGCTGCCCAGCAGCTGTATGACCGTACCGGCGTGGAGAACGAGGACTTGAAGGAGTGGCGTGAGCTGCAGACCCGCTGGAACCAGTTCGGTGCCTTCATCCCCCTGTTCCGTTCACACGGCCAGTGGCCGCTGCGTGAGATATGGAACATTGCACCTGACGAGCATCCCGCCTACAAGTCGTTCGTCTATTACGACCGCCTGCGCTACCGCCTCATGCCGTACCTCTACTCGCTGGCCGGCTGGGCACACTTCAAGGACTACACGCTGATGCGTGCCCTGGTGATGGACTTCAACGGCGACGACAACGTGCTGAACATCGGCAACCAGTGGATGCTGGGACCGGCGCTGATGGCCTGTCCGGTGGGTTACTACAAGGCTCGCAACCGCAGCGTCTATTTCCCCGAGCAGTGCGACTGGTACAACCTCTACACAGGAGAGTGCATCGAGGGCGGACAGACGCTCGTGGTCGATGCACCCTACGAGCAGATTCCCGTCTTTGTCCGCGAGGGAGCCATCATCCCCTTCGGTCCCGCGATGGAGTGGAGCGACGAGAAGCCCGCAGAGCTCATCAACCTCTACATCTATGCCGGTCAGGACGGAAAGTTCCAGCTCTACGAGGACGAGGGAACAAACTACAACTATGAGAAGGGCAAGTATGCCACCATCGACATAGAATATGACGACGAGGATAAGACCGTCAGCTTCTCGCAGCGCAAGGGGCAGTTCCCCGGTATGCTGAAGCAGCGCCAGTTCAATGTGGTGCTCGTGACCAAAGATAACGCACGTCCGCTGAACCTCGACAATCCCGAGGGCACACTCGTACAATATAATGGTAAACCCGTAAGTGTGAAACTATGAGAAAAGTACTCTGCCTGCTCTGCATCCTCTGCGGACTGACAGCAATAGAGACTCAAGCCCGTCAGCGTCGGAACTTCGACGCTGACTGGCTTTTTATTTTGGGTGACTCTGCCCAGATGTCGAAACCCGAATATAACGACTGCCACTGGCGGCGCCTGAACCTGCCGCATGACTGGGCCATCGAGGGCGACTTCTCGGCTGGCAACCCCAGCGGTGCCGGCGGTGGCGCATTGCCCGGCGGGGTGGGGTGGTACCGCAAGCACTTCCGCATCCGCGAGGTGGCGCGTTACTTCGTGGAGTTCGACGGCGTGTATATGAATTCCACAGTCTATATCAATGGTGAGAAACTCGGCAACCGTCCCTACGGATACAGCAGCTTTGAGTATGAAATCACCAAGTACCTGCGTACCGGCGACAATGTCATTGCCGTGCGCGTGGATAACAGCGACCAGCCCAACTCGCGCTGGTACTCCGGCTGTGGCATCTACCGCCACGTGTGGTTCATAGAGACCAGTGCCGTACACGTGAACCACTGGGGCGTCCATGTGGTGACCGACGCGAAGAAGGGACGTGCCCAGGTGACGGTCAGCGTGCGTGGCAAGGGTGACGTGCAGAACACGCTGTTCGACATGAGCGGTGCTGCCGTCGATCAGTCGTCGGGCAAGCAATCGACGCTCAAGGTGAACACCAAGAAACTGCGCCTGTGGTCTCCGGAGCATCCTAATATATATAAGGTTCGCACGCGTGTCTATGCCGAAGGCAAACTGGTCGATGAGGTATGGACCACCACGGCGTTCCGCGACTTCCGCTTCGATGCGCGGACAGGCTTCTGGCTCAACGGAGAGAACATGAAGCTGAACGGCGTCTGCGAGCACCACGACTTCGGCTGTCTGGGTGCTGCCCTCAATGAGGATGCCCTGCACCGCAAGCTGACCAAGCTGAAGGCCATGGGCGTCAATGCCATCCGCTCCAGCCATAACCCGCCGGCTCCCGAACTGCTGAACATGTGCGACACGATGGGATTCATCGTCATGGACGAGAGCTTCGACATGTGGAGACGCCGGAAGACGCAGAACGACTATGCCCGCTTCTTCGACGAGTGGCACGAGCGCGACCTCTCCGACCTGATACGCCGTGACCGTAACCACCCGTGCATCCTCATGTGGAGCATCGGCAACGAGGTGCTGGAGCAGTGGTCCAGCGCTGATGCCGACACGCTCACCCTGGAGCAGGCAAACCTCATACTGAATGCCGGACACGATGCCTCGACACTGGCTCGCGAAGGTGAGATGAGCGTCAATACGCTGCTCTGCGACCACCTGGCTGACATTGTGCGCCGTTACGACACCACACGCCCCATCACGGCAGGATGTAACGAACCCAACCCGAACAACCACCTGTGGAAGGGAAAGGGCATCGACATCATCGGATTCAACTACCACCACGACTATATCAAGGATGTACCGAAGAACTTCCCCGACAGGCCGTTCATCATGACCGAGAGCGTCAGCGCCCTGCAGACCACGGGCTTCTACAAGATGCCGTCCGACGTCATCTACAAAGCCCCGCAGGAGTGGTGGCTGCCCTATACCGACCCGTCGTTCATGTGTTCTGCCTACGACAACATGCATGCCTCGTGGAGCACGACGCACGAACAGAACTGGTACGCGGTGAAGAACACGACCTACTGTGGCGGACAGTTCATCTGGACGGGCTTCGACTATCTGGGTGAACCGACACCCTACGGATTCCCTGCACGCTCCAGCTACTTCGGCATCATCGACCTCAGTGGTCAGCCGAAGGATGTGTACTATATGTACCAGAGCGAGTGGACCGACAAGAATGTGCTGCATCTCTTCCCCCACTGGAACTGGCTCGAGGGACAGGAAATCGACCTGTGGTGCTACTACAACAATGCCGACGAGGTGGAGCTGTTCATCAACGGTGAAAGCCAGGGCACACGTAGAAAAATAAAGAATGGAGAATGGAGAATGGAGAATTATGATAACCAGACAAGCGCAGCAAATCAGGGCGTGCAAGGTAATCATAATTCTCAATCCTCCATTCTTAATTCTCCATTCCATGTGGGCTGGCGAGTGAAGTTCGAGCCCGGTGAGGCGAAGGTGGTGGCCCGTAAGGGTGGCCAGGTGGTGGGCATGAAGACCATGCGTACGGCAGGACAGCCTGACCACCTGCGGCTGACCGTTGACTACGACGGCAACAGGCAGAATGCCAACTACTCGCCTGCCAACGGCCGTCATCTTGTCTTTGTCAGGGTGGAGGTGGTTGACCGTGACGGCAACCTCTGTCCGTGGGCAGAGAACCAGGTGTTCTTCGACACCACGCGTGGCGTCCAGATTGTCGGTGTCGATAACGGCAGCCAGTTCTCCATGGAGCGTTTCAAGGACGACAAGCGCAAGGCTTTCTTCGGCCGTTGCCTCGTCGTGCTTGACGGACACGGTACCCTGAGTGCCAAAGCTATAGGATTAAAAACAGCAACCATACAATTATGAAAAAGCACTTTTTGTTATTTAGTCTTGTATGTTGTGGCTTTGCCGCAACCCATGCACAAATACAGACCAATGCCGGCGTGCAGTACCTGCAGTGCATGCCGAAGGACGTGTCAACCGACTTCAGCGACCTGAGCAACACCTACTTCCTGGTCGACTCCTTAGCCGCGTTCGACGTGGCCAAGGGGGAAGGACAGCTGAACTGGAAACGCTATCGGCTGTCGCCCCGTCAGGCCTTTAACCTCAACGGCTACTGGCCCGTGCGCATGCAGATGCTCGACTTCCCCGATGCTGCCTATGACAACGACCCCAACCTCTCGTTGAAGATAGACTTCATCAGCGAGCGTTGCGTCCGCATCAGGATGCTGACCACACCCATTGTTCCCGTTGACAACGAACAGCAGGACCCCATGTTCTGCGACCAGTTCAAGCATCGTGCCAAGGCAACACCCTGGCATTCCGTTAACAATGGCTCAGCCGTTGTCTATCAAACGGACTTCGGTACCCTTGAACTGCAGCGCTATCCCTTCCGCCTGGTGCTGAAGGACAAGCGTGGCCGCATCCTTACCCAGACGCGCCACCTCATTGACAACGACTCCACACAGGTGAAGCTGTTGCCTTTCAACTTCATCAAGCGCGGCAGCGACAACTCGCGCAGCGTGAACCCCGTGTTCCTGCTCTCGCCCGGTGAGCGTATCTACGGCTGTGGCGAGTCGTTCACCTCTTTGAACAAGGTGGGACAGAAGGTGCACATCAGCGTCACCGACCCGCAGGGACCGGAGACCGACGGCATGTACAAACCCGTGCCGTTCTACTTCTCCAACCGTGGCTATGGCGTCTTCATGCACACCTCGGCACCTGTCACGGCTGACTTCGGACAGAGCTACATCGGAGCGCAGCGTCTCTTCATGGCCGACGAGCAGATTGACCTCTTCGTGTTCTTCGGTGAACCGAAGGACATACTCGATGAATACACCAACATCACGGGCAAGTCGCCCATGCTGCCCTTGTGGTCGTTTGGCACGTGGATGAGCCGTATCACCTATTTCTCGCAGGAGGAAGGTCTCGACATCGCCCGTCAGCTGCGCAAGCATAAGATACCCGCTGACGTCATCCACTTCGATACAGGCTGGTTCGGTGTTGACTGGCAGTGTGACTATGAGTTTGCAAAGGACCGTTTCCCTGACCCCGTTGGCATGCTCAAGCAAATGAAGGAACAGGGCTTCCATACCTGTCTGTGGCAACTGCCTTACTTCACGCCCAAGAACCGCTTCTTCCCGGAGATTATTGAGCAGAACCTCCACGTGCGCAATGCCGATGGCGGCATGCCCTACGAGGATGCCGTGCTCGACTTTACCAATCCGCAGACCGTGAAGTGGTATCAGGGAAAGATTCTCGGACTGCTGAAACAGGGGGTAGCTACCATCAAGTGCGACTTCGGAGAGGCCGCTCCCTACAATGGCTTCTACCACAACGGACGAGGCGGACTCTACGAGCATAACCTCTATCCGCTGCGCTACAACAAGGCACTTTGGGAGGCTGTGAATCAGCAATATCCTGGCGAGGGCATCATCTGGGCACGTTCTGCCTGGGCTGGTTCCCAGCGTTATGCGCTGCACTGGGGAGGTGATGCTGCAACGAACAATACCGGTATGCTGGGTGACCTGCGTGGCGGACTGTCGTTCGGCTTGAGCGGCTTCTCCTTCTGGAGTCACGACATGGGTGGCTTCGTCACCGCTTCGCCCGAGGATATCTACCGCCGCTGGCTACCCTTCGGTTTCCTGTCGAGTCATACCCGTGCCCATGGTGCGCCGCCTACCGAGCCCTGGCTCATCAGCGAGTCGTTCACCAAGGCTTTCCGTCAGGCTGCCGAGATGAAGTACAAGCTCATGCCCTACGTCTATGCACAGGCCAAGGACTGCACCTTGCGTGGTCTCCCCATGGTCCGTGCCCTCTTCGTGGAGTTTCCCGAGGACCCCGGTGCATGGCTGATGGAAGATGAGTATATGTTTGGCTCGCAGATACTCGTTGCTCCGCTCATGGAGAGTGGTAACAGCCGAAACGTCTATCTGCCGGCAGGCTGCAAGTGGATTGACTATCAGACGGGCAAGGTCTATGAGAGTGGCTGGCAGACCATCACCGCTGGCCAGATACCTGCCGTCATCCTTGTGCGCGACGGTTCCGTCATCCCTCATGCGCCACTCGCCCAGCGTACTGACCAGATACAATGGGACAAGGTGGAACTGAAGACCTACAAAGCCAGTGCCAGGAAGTGTACGGGTCTGCTCTTCAAACCCGGCGACACACAGCTGACCGTCATAGAACAGTAAGTGACGGCATCTGCCTATCATACATACAAAAAAACATCCGCCGTTGAGCGGATGTTTTTTGTGTGTCTCATTTTCTTCAGCTTAGAACGACATCTGGAAGATGTAGCGCATGCCCCACTTGGGACTGGTGGGCAGGTCGTTGTATGCCATGCGGCGTACATACTCGACACGGAAGAAATGGAAGATGTTATGGATGCCGAAGACCAGTTCGTAATAAGGACGGTGGGGATTCATGACATAACTGCCCTCGGGGAAGTGCATCAGACGGGTGTTGCCTGCATTCTCAGGCAGCAGCGGGTTGTTCTTGTCTGACAAGGCGCCCCAAAGCATGCGCACACCGATGATTTCGCGCCAGTGGAGCTTCTTGATGAGTGGCAGGCGGTTGAAAATCTTTCCGTTCAGGTCCCAGCTGACCATCAGCGAGGCATAGCGGTCGTTGAGAAACTCCATGGTGTTGACACAGCTGAAGGTCTCTGGCTGAATGACGTACGACGGGTTGGCTGCCGGATGGATGAGCAGGGGGAATGGTACCTGGCTCCATTGTATGCCGCCCTTGAGGTGCAAGTCAATCTTTCCCCAGCTGCTGAGCCAGAAACGCTTGAAGATGTGCGCCTCAGTATAATGGTAGTTGTACTGTCCGCCGAGGATGCCGTCAAAGCCGACAGTGTGGCCAATCAGGAACACGGGGGCATCGAGGTTGATGACACGACGGCGTAGCTTGTTGTTGATGTAGGTCTCACCCGGAGCATAGCGTATGCGGAGACTGGCCTCGGTGGTACGCAGGAAGGTCTTGGTGCCCGTACGGTGTTCGCCCACCATGGGTGGCTGGTCGAGCGTGAGGAACGACATGGCACCACAGGCCTCGTTCTCCTCGAGCTTTCCCGTTGCAACGATACGCAGTCCCCAGTCGGTCTCGTAGTCGATGGTGGCCTGCTGGCGGTTGTAGTACATCATCTTGTTGGTGTCGGCCCACTTCAGGGCTACCATGAAGTTATCCTTGTCGGTATCCAGGAAACGGTCGCTGGGGGAACAGACGTCGCGGCTCGACTGGAAGGTGAAGGTGCGGCGGGGGAACTCATGGGGCAGGTATTTCTTCGGGTTGAGCGAATAGGTGGCCTCGACACTGTAGTAGTTCTGGTGACTACCCCAGCCGTGGCCATAGTAACCCGCAATGAAGAAGTGCTTGTTGAGGTTGGCTGTGGTCTTCAGACTGATACGTGAACGCCACCCATCGACGTAGTTGCGTGTCAGGAAGGTGTTGACAGGACAGAGGTCGATATAGCTGGGCTTTCCCGTCTCGATGGAGTTCTCGAAGAGGGCTTTCAGACCCCAGATGACATACTTGAGTCCTTTGACGTTCTGGATGCGCTTGACAAACTGGTCCATAGAACTCTCGCTCTGCGTCAGCTCTACCTGTCGGTACTGGGTCCAGAATGCTTCGTCGCGCATCTCGGCATCTGCCTCGGTGACCTCTTTGCTCATGCCTCGGAAGAGTTTCTTCGGCAGGGCATCGAAGGCATAGTCGGAGAGGCGGGTGGTACGGCTGACAATGAAGCTGCGGAAGAAACTCAGGAACTCCAGTTCGGTGGTCATGTCATCCTGTGTCAGCACCCATTGCCCGTCGGGCAGCTGCTCGTACTCCTGCAGTATCTGGACGTTCTGGACGAAATTGACATTCGACTGCTTGGGGATGGTCATGCTGCAACGGCGTACGTGGAGCGAGGAGTCCTTCAGAATGTAGAGGTCGCCCCGGAATCCCATGTCGTTCTGGTTGTTTGGCAGGAAATGCAGGTGTATGACGCTGTCACGCTCAATGGCCAGCGTGTCTTCAATGTAATAGCGGTAGAACCCGATGCCCTCCTTGGAGATGGGCGAGATGAACGGGTACTGCAACAGTCGGATATGGTCCTCGTAGAGGTCGATGTCGGTGAAGACATCCTTGATGACGGTGTTGATGATTTCACCTGTCTGGAAGATGTCGTTCACGCCGCTTGATGTCTGGCCGCGGATGATGGTCTTTTCTGAGTGTGGATCGCGGCGGTAGATTTTCTGCGATACCGTCTCGTTGACAGATATGGGCAGAATCATCTTGCCCGTCGCCTTGCTGGTCTCTACCTGTTCTACCAGCCACGGGTGTTTCTTAAAGGGATTCTGCTCCAACTGCTCCGGCTTGATGTCGTTGAGCGAAAGGGTGATCTTCTCGTACTTGTTGTATTGGTAGAAGTCGTTGACGGAAAGGTCGTTCTTCTTCTTGGCTTCCACCACGCGCTTCATCAGTTCTACGGCAGGGTTGTTCTTCCGGCTGTAGCGTTCGCGATGTGCCTTGACCGTTACCACGCCGATTTCCTGGTTGTCGGGTTTCAGGGCGATGTTGAGGTGTGCTTTTGTCTTGCTGTTGATGGGCACGATGCGTGACTTGTAGCCTAAGGCGCTGATGGTGATGTTCCATCCCTCATGGCGGGCAATGGAATACTGTCCGCTGAAACTGGAGATGGCCGACACATGATGCCCTTTATACACCACGCTGGCATAGGCGATGCTGTCGCCTGTCTCGGCATCGGTGATGACACCGGTGATGGTCTGTGCCTTACCCGTCACGGGCAGGAACAGCAGCAGTATCAGAATGTGCAAAAACGTTTGCTTCATATACTTGGTGTGAACCTCAGAAATATACTTGGTGTGAACCTTAGAATTTGAAGTTGCTGAAACTATATTCGGTATAACCTTTCCGCTCGTTCATGCGGAGTGAGCGCAGTTCAGAGGTCTTTGTGTCGATGGTGAGCACAAAGGATGTAAACATCATGCGGCGGGCTGCCTTCTTGCTGTCTGGCTGTGGGGTGATGGTGAGCACGAGGAGTGTGCCGTTTTTCTTCATGGTGAGGTCCGTCAACTGGGAAATGCTCTTGGCACCGCCGGAGAGAATGCTCTCGAAGACTGCCTGGAACGAGGCAAACTGGATGTTCTTCTGGCTGTCGGTCTTGTGCTTCTTGCCATTAGCCACCATGGTGAACTGGTTTCCCTGCATGATAAGTTGGTCCTTGCCGCCCTCCATGGTAATGCTCACCTCGTTGGGGGCTTTCATCAGGAAGGTGCCTTTGGTGACGGCGTCCGTTGCTATGGCTTCCTTATGGGCACGCTTGGTCACTGTGGCAGTGACGTTCTTGGCATTCTTATAACGTGCCACGGCCTTTTGGAAATCGGCTTGCTGGGCCATGATGTTCATGGGTAGGAAGGTGAAAATGCAAAGGAGCAGAATGCCTTTCACCCAAGCTGTCAGTGTATGATTCTCTGTCTGTTTCATTGTCTTAATCGTTTAATAATTAATAGTTCTATTATCCTCTAATGTCTTCTAATGTCTTCTAACTTCTTCTAACTCCCTCTAACTTCTTCTAACTTCTTCTAACTTCTTCTTCTAACTCCCTCACGTATAAAGTCCTCCGTTGATGGATACGACGTTCCCCGTGATGTAGCCAGCCTCTTCCGAAACCAGGAAAGCAACGAGGGCAGCCACCTCCTCGGGGGTGCCGAAGCGGTTGGCAGGGATGGTCTTCTTGAGGGCTGCTTCGTCGAGACCCTCGGTCATGTCGGTCTTGATGAAGCCAGGTGCAATGGCGTTGACCGTGATGCCACGACGTGCCACTTCCTGTGCCAAAGCCTTTGTGGCGGCGATGATGCCACCCTTGGCAGCGGAGTAGTTGGTTTGACCGGGCAGTCCCTTCAGTCCGCTGACGCTGGCCATATTGATGATACGTCCGAAACGGTGCAGCTGCATGGCTGGCAGCAGAGGCTGGGTGACGTTGAAGAATCCTGAGAGTGTGGTGTCAACAACGTGGTGCCAGTCGGCTTCGGGCATGAGTGCCATGACGTTGTCACGACGGATGCCGGCATTGTTCACCACGACGGAGATATAGTCCTCGGGGTGCTGCTGTTGCCAGTCGGCCAGTGCCTGACGGGTCTGCTGGCTGTCTGCTACGTCGAACTGCAGCAGTTCTCCGTGTCCGTCAGCCATCTCCAGTGTGCGCTGGGCTTCTGTTTTGTTGCTGACGTAGTTGATGAGTATTTCGAAACCCTGTCGGGCCAGTCGTATGGCGATGGCGCGTCCGATGCCGCGGCTGCCGCCTGTTACTAATGCGTAGTTCATATTTCTTCTTCTATTGGATGTTATTAATAGTTTGCAGTGCGGTCATGGCCACCCCTTCCAGTCCGTGAAGCATCAGGCTCTGGCCTGTCAGCAGCAGGTTGGGAATGGGGGTACGTGTGGAGAGAATGGTAAGCAGTGGCATGCGGCAGTCCTTGCGGATGCCATAGGCGGAGCCCTCGGGAGTCAGGTTGTAGTCGTGCCACGTCAGCGGACTGCTGGTATAGCACTGGCTGACCATCTGGCCCAGTCCGGGAATCACCTGTTCAGCCAGGGCGATGCAGGCTTCCGCCGTCTGCGTCTTCAGTTGCCGGTAGTCGTCACCACGTTGTCCAGGGCTGGTGCCCATCCATTGTTGCCAACAAGACCACGGCATGGGCGTCAGCAGGTCCATCTGCAAGCCTTCGTTCCCGTCAGCATCATCCTCAGGCACCCGGCAACTGACCATGACGCGGTCAACCGGCAGATGGCCTTGGGGAAGGTCCCACACATTGGCCTCGCGATAGACGAACTTGTTGTGGTTGAAGTAGGGCTGGGTGCTTGGCTTGAGAACAAGTGAAACGGTGAACATGCCGAAGGTGTTGTCCAAGGACAGGATGCGCCGGCGATAGGTTTTCTTCAGCACCTCCGACTGCTTAATCAAGTTGAGCGTGACGGCAGGGTGGGTGTCGCTGATAAAGGTGTCAGCCTCGTAGGTCTCGCCGTTGCTGCATCTGACAGCCGTGATACGGCCGTTGTGTTCCACGAGTTCTGTGGCTTCGGCATGGCATGCGAGCTGACCGCCAAACTGCTGTAGGTCATGGGTGAGCGACTGGACAATGAGCTGTCCGTCACCGCGTAGTCGCCAGCTGCTTTGGATGTAGCTGCTCTGCCCGTGGGCAAAGGTGAAGAGCGGCAGTGACTCGCGCCGCAGTTCCATCTTGAGGGCATTTCCGGCGAGGACGTTGACCAGCAGCGGGTCGCTGAAGGTCTGCGTCAGGTAGTCGTAGGCATTTATTTCGCCGAGCTGTTCGGCAGGTGGCATGTTCTGCAGCAGCCGTGTATAGGACCTTAGGGCGTCCTGCTGATGGGGGAATGCCTCGGAGAGTGTCTGGACGAAGCGGTCGTAACCCTCGGCCAAGGCAAAGGTCTGATGGCCAATGGTCACACGGTCGAAGCCCTCCGGGTCTAAGCGGTGCCACGGCAGGTGCATCAGTCCTAACTGCTCAAAGAGTGTGTGCATGGGCTGTCCTTCTGCCAGTCCGCCGACATAGTGGAATCCTGTGTCGAAACTGATGCCATTGCGCTGGAAACTCTGCAGGCAACCACCAGCCTGACGCTGGCGCTCAAGCACCAGCACACTGCGGCCGGACTGTGCCAGTTGGCGGGCACAGATGAGTCCGCCGAACCCACTTCCTATGACAATGACATTGTACTTCATGACTATTGTTTCGAATGGAGCCACCGATAGACGGCAGGCTGTAGGACGTAGGAGAGGATAACTGCCGCTAACAAGCCCACCAGTGTGGAGAATCCAACACTGCGGATGGCAGGGTGAGAGGCTATCAGCATGCTGCTCACACTGACGATGAGTGTGACGGCACTCAGGAAGATGGCCGTCTTATGGTACTGCAGTTTCTTGCTGTCAGGGTCGGTAAGGCCGTTCATCACGAAGATGCTGTAATCCACACCCACACCGAAGATGAAGGTGGAGATGATGATGCTGATGAGGTTGAAACGGACGTCGAACAGCACCATGGCTCCCAATACGATAATCCAGCTGAGCAGGATGGGCATGAAAGCCAGCAGGGTGTTCTTGACGTTGAATCGGAAACTGACCAGTAGGACACTGAACACGAACAGCATGGAGAGCCATTGCAGCACGTTGAAGTCGTCGTTCATCTGATTCAGTGTGTCGGTCGTATAATAATAGGTGTCGAGCACCAGCAGCTCAGGGTGACGGGCTACGGCATCACAGATGCGTATGTAGTCGCTCTCGCTGCTGCGTACAGAGTCGTTGGCACAGCGTACGGAGGTGAAGCAGAGATAGTCGCCGCCGTAGGACTGCTCCATGAGCGTTGACTGATATCCCTTGGGAATGATGCCTGCCTCGTAGAGCGCGTCGGGCTCGTAATTGGCAGTGGCAGCTTCGAAGAATGGCTCGAAGCCTTCCGGGCGCAGGCCTGCCTGAGCTGCTGTTGCCTGGATGAGGCTGCGTACCTTGCCGAGACGCTCAGGTGTCCAGTAGCGCTTCCAGGCATCGATACGTTCCTGCTGTACTCGCAGCGGCACAAATACCTGGTTGGTCTTGCCGTAGCTCTTGACAAGTCCCAGCTGTTGCAGAGAGTCCAGTTCCTGGTCTAACAGGGCGAAGTGCTCAATGGCTTCCTCCATGGTCTTTCCCTGACTGGCAAAGTACTTCTGCTTGTCGCCTGTATAGGTCTTCTCGCGGAGCAGCTGTTCGGAATATTCCGTCAGTTCCTCCTCATAGCCCAGATTGTGCATGTCGGCATCAAAGCGCGTGCCGCCAATGATGTAGGCACCAATGCCGACGACGGTGACCAGCAGGATAACGGCCAGCAATGGCTTCTTGCGGTCCAGCGGGTAGGCATTGATACGGTCAATCCAAGTCAGCGCATGGGCGTTGGTCTTGCTGCTGAGCAGTTGTGGCAGGAATGTCAGACTGAAAAGTGTCGTGCCCAGGATGGCAAAGGCGGCAAAGAGTCCGAAATCCTGCAGCAGGTCGGTCTTGATAAAGATGAGCCCGGCAAAGGAACCGATGGTTGTGAGGCAGCCGAGCCAGACAGGTTTTACCTGGTCGCGGAGCATCTGTCGCATGTCGGTCACATACTGGTGATGGGTCAGCACATGGAGCACATAGCTGAGTGCCACACCCAGTACCACACCGCCAATGCCCAGAGCCAACAGCGAGAACTGGCCTTTGAGCCAGTACATCATGGCCAGTCCGAACAGCGTGCCGAACACTACCGGCAGCAACAGCAGCGGGATGGTGTCCCAACGGCGGAAGCATACCAAAAGGAAGATGAGCACAAGTACCAGTGCACCGGTGATGGTGGTGGTCAGGTCGTGCTTGATTTGGGTGGAGTTGTAGAAACCGCTTGCCGGCGTGCCGTGATAGCTGATACGCACGTCGGGGTGGGTGGTCTTGAACTGCTCAATCAGGTCGTTAAGATGCTGGAAGAGTGCGGAGCCCTGTCCGGTGTTGGTCGATGAGAAACGGGGGGTGATAAAGGCCAGGCATACCGTGGAGTCAGGCACAAAGAAGTGGTTCTCTATCGTCTGGTAACTGCCTGCGCTCATCAGTGGTTTCAGCTGTTCCGCCAACACGTCGCGCATGCCGATGGGGTCGGTCATGATGAGTTCGGGGAACATCTCACCGAACTCGCCCATGAGGTCCTCGCGGTTCTGCTGCATCTGCTGGGCCATGTGCTCACGGGTGAGCAACGAGTCAAAACGGGCGTATGCCGTCGTGTCGATGTAGGCCGGCAGGTGCTGCGTCATGTAGTCGATGGCATCAGGCATCAGTTCGTCATCCAACCGGTAGAACACGTCCTCGATGAGAGCTGTGTCCTGCTGCAACGAGTCGATGAAGGCATCGCAGACGGCGATGAGGCCGGAAAGGTCGGCATTTCCTGATTCTTGGGTGTTCCCTGAAATGCGCTCAAACAGCAGGAATGTCTTGTCCTTGATTTTCAAGTCGGCAAAGGCCAACTTTGTCGTGCCGTCCTCGTTCTTGGACGAGGGCATCAGTTTGTTGATGTCTTCCTCCAGATGAATCTGCATGGCATAGTAGCCAAAGAAGGCAAACAGCGCCGCCATCGAGAGCCAGCAGACCCAGCGGTGGCTGCGGAAGAAGTCGGCAAGACGGATAAAGAGGGCTGTCATGACTGCATGAAGATTTTCAGTTCTATTTCAGCTACCAGCTCATTGCCAATATAGCTGACACCCTGTGCCAGCGTCATGTTGCCAAAAGAGAATCCGAAGGATACGGAACTTTCAATCTGTTCCTCTAACTTCGGCCGGCGATGACAGGTGAAATGCTTGACCTCGGCAATCATTCCCACCGGAGGCGCGGTGGCTCCGCTCTGCAGGGCCTTGTAGCCTGCCAGTGCCGAGCACGACTGTGCCAGGTGTTCAATGATACCCGTCTCTGCCATCTCACGGTCAGGCAGCAGGAAATAGTTGGCGTTGCCAACCGTCAGACGGGTGGTAGCGCTGTTCTCGTCCTGCTCGTCGCCCTTGTCGCGGTGCTTGCCGGCCTCGAATTCCTCCACCATCATGAAGGGATGCCGCTGCGGGATGAGCTGCTTGATGTCGTCGCCTTTGTATGTAACCATGTATAGCGTGGTTTAGGCCAGATGCTCCTCAATGTAGTTGTAGAGGTCGTTGAAGGTCTGAATCTGGTGCAGGTCGCTGACGGGGATGGTAATCTTATAGGTCATCTGTACCAGTGCGATGAGATCGACGAGGTTGATGCTGTCGAGCTCCAGAGTCTCCTTGAGCGATGCATCGGGGGTGAATTCACTCTGTTCTACTTCAAATTCTTCTGCGAGCATGCTGTTTACCTGCTCAATGATTTCTTCTCTTGTCATGTTTGTGTTAATTTACGAATTATTTAATTACGATTTTCTATTTATAGATTCTTTACAATCAGGGTTGAGTTGGTACCGCCGAATCCGAACGAGTTGCTCATGAACGTGTCGAAGTGAGCCTCGATGGTTTCAGGCACCACCTGTATGCAGGCCGTCTCGTCGTCGGGGTTCTCGAAATTCACGTTGCCGGCAATAAAGTTGTTCTTCATCATCAGCATAGAATAGATGATTTCGCTGGCACCTGCCATCCACATCTCGTGGCCGGTCTGGCCCTTTGTCGAGGTGACGGGTACGCGGTGGTCGCCGAATATCTGGGCAATGGCCTGAGCCTCGCGGCTGTCGCCTATCTTGGTCGAGGTGGCATGGGCGTTGACATAGCCAATCTCCTTCACGTCAAGTCCGCTCTGCTCAAGGCACAGCTCCAATGAACGTGCCGGACCAGCCACGTTGGGCGTAGAGATATGGTCGCCATTGCCGGAGAAACCCCAGCTGACAATCTCTGCCAGGATGGGTGCACCACGGCGTACGGCACTCTCATAGCTCTCCAGTACCAGTGTGGCAGCACCGCCGCCGGGTACCAGTCCGTTGCGGTCGCGGTCGAAGGGACGGCTGGCACGGTGCGGGTCGTTGTCATCGCGCAAGGCAAACGACTGGATGCCGTCAAACGATGCCACGCCAAACATATTAGCCTCCTGGGCACCACCGCAGACGACGCAGTCCTGCAGACCGTTGCGGATGAGCAGGCTGGCCAGTCCCACGGCCTGCGAACCAGAGGCACAGGCTGCCGATGCTGTCAGGTTGATACCCTTCAGGTGGAACAGACAGGCCAGGTTCATGGTTACCGTGGAGTTCATTGACTGGAAGATGGCACCGCTGCCACAGGCTGCCGTCGAGCCAAACTGACGGAACTTGTCGAGAGCCTTCATCGTTGCCTCGGCAACGGAGTCGTTGCCGTAGATGATGCCTACCTCGTGCTGGTCAATGTAGTCCTGTTCCATACGGGCACTTGCCAGCGCATCCTTTGTCGCCATGTAGGCATACTGTGCCTCCTCGGGCATGAACTGGCGGAAATTGCGATTCACAAAAGGCTTCAGGTCAGCCTTGGGAACGTCGGCGCAGAACGGGGAACGAAAGCCCATGTCCATACGCTCCTGGCTATAGATGATACCACTTTTTCCATCGTACAGGGACTGGCGTACCTCATCGAGTGTCGTGCCAAGACACGACCAGATACCCATTCCCGTAATAACTACTCTTCTTTCCATATCTATTTATTTATTTATGTTTCGCATGTTTAAAGCTGAGATGTTACTTCTAAACTCTTTTTATAGCAGCGACGGCGCTTTACCAGCTGTGGGTTCAGCGGCTTCCACTGCGTCAGTTCGTGACTGTTGTATTCCAGTTGTGGACCTGTCTCTGCCCATTTGAACCCATAGCGGTTGTAGATGGGGATGAGGTCTTCGAAGAACAGGGTGTTGACACCCATTCCCTGCAGGTCGGGGCGCACGGCAATGAGTAGCATTTCGGCATTGTCCTCATGCTTCCATTTCAGTGACTTCAGCAGGTGGTACCAGCCGAAGGGCAGCAACCGTCCGTTAGCCTTCTGCATGGCAATCGACAGGCTTCCCATGGAGACGGCTATTCCCACTACCTCGTCCTGTTGGTTGATGATGATGGGCACGAGTTGCATGTCAATAACCTTCAGGTATTTCTTCAGGTACTGCGTTATCTGTTTTTCTGACAGGGCAGCGAATCCGAAGATGGGTTGATAGGCTGTGTTGAGCAGCTCGAAGGCTTTTTTGCCGTAGCCGCGTTCCAATATGTCCTTATTGGTCATCTTGATTACGCGCAGTCCCATCTGTTCCCGAACGTACTGTGCCACCCGGGCATACTTGGCAGGCACCTCCGTGGGGATGTTGATGCGTATCTGGACCCAATCTACCTCTTTCTCAAAGCCCAGTGCCTCCAAGTGATGGGGGTAGTACGCTGGGTTGTAGATGGTGTTCATGGAACCTGTCAGGTGAAAATCCTCCACCAGCATGCCCTCCTTGTCGAAGTCGGTGATGCCCATGGGACCCTGTATGGCGGTCATGCCCAGTTCACGTCCCCACTGTTCCACAGCATCCAGCAAGGCAGCAGACACCTCGCGGTCGTCGATGAACTCAATCATGGAGAAACGGACGTTTTTCGTACCCCAGCGCTCGTTGGCACAACGGTTGACAATGCCTACGATGCGTCCTACTGTTTCATTGTCACGATAGGCTACGAAGGGTTGGACTTTGGAACATTCCAAACCAAAATTGCAGCGTACGTCAAACAATTCGCGTACGCTGCTTTCGAGGTCGGGGACATATTGTGGACACTCTTTGTAAATCTTTCTCGTCAGCCGGATAAAGTCGTTCATCTCTTTCCGACTGCTTACTTTGACGACTCTTACCTTGTTCACCTCGAGGATAGTTCTTTTCGGGGTGCAAAGGTACAAAATAATCAGGGAAACGCCAAATGAAAAATGGGTTTTTTGTTTATTTGCTATAACACTCGAACACTTTGTTGACCAACGCGGGGTTGATTTTCGGTGTTACGAGACTGACAAACCACGTCACGGGGAAACCGCCCACCATGGCGATGGCTCCGCAGTCAATGGGGTTGATGGGGTTGCCTAAAAGCATGTTGATGACCGTCAGTCCAACGCCCCAGACAAAGCATGCCCAGACGCTGGCTGTGGTGACGCCACGCCAGTAGAGACCCAGCATGAAGGGAGCCAGAAAGGCTCCTGCCAATGCGCCCCAGGAGATGCCCATGAGCTGTGCGATGAAGGTGGGAGGGTTGAGGGCGATAAGCAGCGATATGGCAATGAAGAAGATGATGAGCATGCGCATCACCACCACCTTACGACGCTCAATCTTCTCGGCTACGATGTCGTCGATGGTGCCTTCCTCCACTTCGCCCGGCAGCGACTTCTTGTCGCGGTAGATGAGGTCGAGCGTCATGGTCGATGAGGACGTGAGCACCAGCGATGCCAGTGTTGACATGGAGGCCGAGAGCACCAGCAGTACCACGAGTGCAATGAGCACGTCGGGCAGCGTAACCAGCATGGCGGGAACGATGGAGTCGAAGGCTATCTTGCCGTTGGGGGCAATAACGGGGTCGTAGAGTCGGCCGAAGCCTCCCAGGAAGTAGCAGCCGCCAGCCACGATGAAGGCGAAGACGGTGGAGATGACCGTGCCGCGCTTGATGGCACTCTCGTCGGTGATGCTGTAGAACTTACCTACCATCTGCGGCAAACCCATGGTGCCGAGCGATGTCAGCACCACGACGCCTAACAGTCCCCACGGGTCGGGACCGAACCACGAGGCGAAGAGTCCGGGCTGTCCGTCGTCGCCAGGCAGGGCGGCCAGTTTATCGACGGCTGCCGTCAGTCCGCCCTGGGCTGCCAGCACCGCCACGATGATGGCCACGATGCCGAAAATCATGATGATGCCCTGAATAAAGTCGTTCATCGCCGTGGCCTTGTAGCCGCCCAGTATGACATAGACGGCTGTAAGGATGGCCATGATGACCACACAGTATTCATAGGGAATGCCAAAGCCCATCTCAAAGAGCGTGGAGATGCCTTTATAGACACCTGCCGTGTAGGGAATGAGGAACACGAAGGCGATGATGGATGCTATCACGCGCAGTCCCTGTGAGTCAAAGCGTGTGCCGAAGAAGTCGGGCATGGTGCGGCTCTCTATGTGCTGCGTCATCAGCTTGGTTCTGCGGCCTAATAGCAGCCATGCCAGCAGGGAACCGATGATGGCATTGCCCACGCCAATCCATGAGGAACTCAGACCGTACTTCCAGCCGAACTGTCCGGCGTAGCCTACAAAGACCACTGCCGAGAAATAACTCGTTCCGAAGGCGAAAGCTGTCAGCCAGGGGCCTACGGCGCGTCCGCCGAGTACGAAACCGTCAACACTGCTGGCCTGCTTGCGGGTGTAGAGACCTACACCAATCATCACGGCCAGGAAAATCACTGTGAGAAGAACCTTTATAATCATTTGCAAAGAACTTCAGTAAATTGAGTTTTTTTATTCTTTTATTTATTTTCAAAAAGCCACCTGCACCTGAGCCTGAACCCAGTTGTAGTCCTTCGAACTGATGTTTTCGCCGCAGAGGCAGCGCGTGTATTGCAGCTGCACGCGGCACTTCTTGTAGTACCAGTATTGCAGACCGATGGTCAGGTTCGTCTGGTCCCAGCCATCCACGCCCGTGTTGCGGTCGAACGTCTCGCCGCTGGCCACGATGTCCAGCGCATCGACCACGGGAATGGCCGTCGTGATGTAGCCACCGCGTGAGCCCACCTCACCGTCCTCACCGCCGAGCCACTCGGCACGGATGGAGAGCGGACGGGCTTCCTTGTACTTGCTGCCCGTGTAGGGTGCCGACTTGTATTCAGCACCCACCGAGTAGCGGTTGCGTTTGTAGTTGTCGCCTACCTTGATGTCTGGGTTCCAGGCCGCCGTACCCACGGCACAGCCAGTACCCAGATAGCCTGAGCCTACGATACGCAGGCCGTCGAAGGGGCGTACTTCGAGTTTGGCGATAAAGTCTTTCTGGTTATTCAGGTCGCGGCGGTTGATGCCTTGTCCGCTCATCAGTGCCAACTCGTAGTGCAATTTGTTCTGCAGCAGGTCACCATAGACCATCAGTCCCATGTCACGGCCGTAGTTCACGCCGTTCAGGGGGTCGGGACCTTCGCCGGCCAGGTAGAGCACGGCCTGCGAATAGATGTCAATAAGTTCGAGTTGGGTGGGGGAGAGGGGGTTCTCCATGGAGTAGGAGTGCTTGAACTGTCCGAGGCGGACGGTTAGCGCGTTGTCGTTAGTGAAGCGGTAGTCGGTGTAGAACTCCTGCACCACGCTCGAGAAGTCGTGCATGAAGAGGAACGACCATCGGTCGGTGATCCTGGCTTTCGCCCATAGCAAGGTGCGCTTCAGGTTGTAGGCATTCTGTTTCTTTCCGTTGGGGTTTTGATAGGACCAGCCAGCCTGTGCGTAACCGTTCAGCGTAATGCGCGACGTCAGGTTCTGCAGCCAGTTGGGCTGTTCCTTCTTTTCTTGGCTCATGGCAGCCGTGCTGCTCAGTGCTGCAAGTGCCACGGCGAGCGTGGCACGCTTGA
>Ga0310697_10000439_pt1 | contig 57518 bp, 59 predicted proteins | sample 172DNAGHGlowgp2_FD_203883 | JGI IMG/M metagenome (GOLD analysis project Ga0310697, IMG submission 203883) | Sheep rumen microbial communities from Palmerston North, Manawatu-Wanganui, New Zealand - 1728 DNA GHGlow gp2 (v2) (version 2) | ecosystem: Host-associated > Mammals > Digestive system >...
GCTGTTAAAAATGAACTTAACTTAGATGCAAAAGCTGTAGAAATAGTATCTAGTACTGTACGCTTTGCGTAAGTACCTTCAGTAATTCTAAATGTTACCTTTGCATTGTAAACACTTGCATCGTTTTTGCTAGGAACGAACTCCATCTTTTCAATAGTTGCCTTATAAGTTCCCTTTGGAACTACGTTTGTACATAAACCCTTAAATGAAAATCCCATAGTTTTTAATCTCCTTATCCTTTAATATATTCTGTGAATTTCACTAATTTTTCTAGAGGTAATTTAGCTAATAAAGCAGGTGTTAATTCTTGCTTTAGCGCTCCCTCTAATTCCGTAACCTTTGAAGATTTGTGTGATTTTTCATTTAAAATGAACTTAATCATACCTTCAATTTTACGCTTTTGAACTTCCTCAGGTGAAATACCTTCGGAAACAATTTGAGCTAATAACGCTCCGTCTGCTATTGTAATAGGTGCTTCAGGATTTTCTTGAACCATTTTAATTTCATTATAGCCAATTCTATCCTTAACAACTTTACATTCATGAGTTTCTAAATCTAATGATAAAACAACATCAGTTTCATATCTAACATCACCTTGCATATCTTCTTTTAATCCGACTGCCTTAGGCACTGTTTTACCTCTAGAATTTAACTCCATAGCATATTCAGTTTTAGCTCTCATACCTAGTAGCATATGCATACTATCATTTGCGATAATATTCTTTAGTATGTTCTTCTTAGCTACGATTTCCTTTTCGCTCCAAGCTCCATACATTTTCTTCTTATCGCCAAGTTCCACTTCAATCTCTGCTGCTCTGTCCAGAATTCCATTTTGTCCACTCCAAAAAGCTGTATATGAATCTATAATCATAATTTTAATTCCTTTTGACAACGCGTAATCTATAAGATTCATTAGCTTTACAATGTCATAAGGTGGTTTGAACATATAATACAGCATGGACTCAAGCGTCTCACCACCTACACTTCTACCTACTGCCTTATTTGCACTACCCTTTTCAGTATCTACGAATAAACAAATATCTTTTAGCAATTTACCTGGGTATAGTTTATCTCTAATTCCCATAGCTAGCTTAATTAAAGCAGAGGTTTTGCCTGAACCAGAGGGTCCAAAGATTTCTACTGAAAGTTTGCTTTGCTTCTTAGACATTTCTTCAAACTCAAATTCTTCTGGCATTAATCTTTTTCTCCTTTCCCAAATATTTCGTTCACGTTTTGAATGTTCTCTTTCTTAATTACTAGATGGTCGTATATCGTTTCCTCTACACTACCTTGCATAATTAAGTCGATAACATATTTGGTGCACGGTACACCATTTATGGGCGTCATTCTTGCCTCAGCTTGTTCATTATAGCCTTGAGCAAAATCCCTATCTAAAAATATAATATATGATGCTTCAGGAAGCGTCAACGCTTCTCGTCCAATATCTGATTGAATAATAAATACTTGAGATTTACCATCTCTAAAATCTTTGATTTCTTGATTTCTAATTTCTAGTTTCATTGAACCGTCTAATGCAGAATAAGAAATTCCATATTTCTCAAATAACAATGCTAAATTCTTTAAAGCTTTTAGCTTTTTAGACATAATGATAAATTGCTTAACATTCTTTTTAGCAAAGCCTATTAGATATTTAAACTTAGGTGGTATTTCTTTGTAATCCTCAGTTAATATCGCTGGATCATTGCATATTTGCTGTAATCTTAAATATTTAACCATTGGATTAATACAATCAATATCTTCTCCATATTCAAATTTTTTATCTACTGAATCATATATTTCATATTGCTTACTATCCATACCTAGAAGTACCTTCTTATAAACCTTTTTATAACCTTTAAAGATTTCTAAATCCTTCTGTTTAGTCTGTACAGCACAACTCTTTAAAATATAATTTAATTCAGCTTTTCTCTTTAAACCTTTAGCTTGCTTACCATATGAAGTATCTTCACATATGTAAAAATATTCTTTAAATAAAGCAAATGCATCACTTGTAGGTTTGAATTTAATCTTACTATAATTAATGAAACTTAATACTCCAAATACATCATATGTTGCTTTAACTGCAGGAGTTCCTGTAACTCCTAGAATATAGGGATGTTTCTTTTTACAAATATCCTTTAATTCAAACATTGCTGTAGATTGGTCTGTTTCAAAATTACGTAATCTATGACATTCATCTCCTACAATCATAATGTTACTAGCTTCTTTAATATATACTAAAGATTTAATCTGTGTTTTAGTTAGTCGCTTTAGTAAATCATATGTAATAATTCTATAATTTATACGAGTATCGTCAAATTTATCGTTAAAATCTTTAATATCAGATGTCTTTTTAATGATGCCACCTGTATAGGTAGTATTTCCTAGATAGGAATTCACTATCTTGAATTCATCATACCAACCTTGTAGTGCAGATTTAGGACAAACTACTATCATTGTACTTCCTTGTGTTAAACATTTATCTGCAGAAGCTATAGCTATTCTTGTTTTACCTGTTCTTTGTTCAGATAAAATTAATCCTACGTGAGGGTCTGAATACTCTAGCTTTGTACATAAATATAACAAATCTTGAGCCTGATAGTCTCTTAAATCATATTCTACCATTGCTTTAACAACATCTTCAATTTTTATAGTTTCTAAACTTGATTTTAACTTTAAATAATCTTTTTGAACTTCTTTTTTAAGTTCTTCTAGAAATAATTTCCATGATTCTACGTATGTAGCATCTTTTTCATATATTGTATTTTCAATATATTTCTTAAATTCTAAAAACCAATATACATTAGCTTTAGGATAATCTAAACACATTGTAAAATGTTTAGCTCTTTCTTCTTTATAAAACCTTAAATTATAGAATGAAAATTCTCTACACATTGTTTTTACTAAATTACTATTTAAAACATACATTTGAAATGTAGGATCTGATGAGTATTTAGTGGTTGCTAACTCCATATTTACTCCTTTCTATATTAATTTTTAACGCTAGGCGACAACCCAAAAGGGTTAGAGACGCCTAGTTATTATCATTAAAAAATAATGATTCAGGTAATACTACCATTGGAGGTTTATCTGATTGTTTTTCATCTGCTAGAATATCTTGTCTTAATTTTAATAAAGGTAATGTATCTTTATTTGTTAAATCCATACCACCTGCTAAAGCTGCATCTGTTTTTGTACTTGCAATAATTGCAATTTGTTCAGCTTTCCAAGTTCTAAATGCATCACAAGATAATATTCTAACCCAATCAGTATACTCACCACCTATTTCTTTAGCTAAATCAAATTGATTTTTATAGAAATTTGCTGGTATACCTGCCATGTATGCTTCTACTAATGTACGAAATTTATCTTCTTCATACACATCTTTAAATTTCATATTTTTAAATAATATATCAAACATTGTAAAACCCCCTCGTATTTTTATAATAATATAATTATTATAAAAATGCAAATGATTTAACATTTTACGTTAAATAAATTTATAAGCTCTTTTTTAAGTTCTTTACCACCAACAGTTGTAAAGTTTGGAATTTTCATACGATTAATTATACAATATGCTGTAATATAATTTCTTAATTGTAACCATGTAGAGATTTTATAATCCTTAAGAAATTTATAAACTTCCTCTTTATTAAAATCTTTATAAAGTTCATAATCTTTATTATCGTAATACATCGTCTAAGAACTTCCTATCTATGATTCTAAAAATTCCAGCAATACTATAAACAGCTTCAATAAATTTACGCATAGCTTTTTGTGCTAAGACATCATTTATTCTAGGATATATTGTAGGCTTGTAACCTGTATCAAACTTTTCAATAAATTCCTTTTGACGTTTCCAATATATCTTAGAAATTCCATTAATATCCCTAACAGATAACTTTGTACCTGTAAATAAGTACATCATTTCTTCATCTGTAGGTTTATTCTTATGATCCATTAATGTACGTAGAGCGTTAACAATTAATAAATTATTAATACTGTAAATATTACATACGTTTCTAACCATTGCCCAAAATTCAGTAGTACCTGTTTCAGATAAATCTCTATCTGAAAAATAAAGATAAAATAAACATTCTACAAGTCTATTTGTTTCACCTTTATTTAATTCACGAGGTTCTACCTTTGTTTTCTTTGGCGGTTCAACGATTTCTTCATCATCATCATCGTCTACTTCTGCAAGTTCTTCAACTTCTAATTCTTCATTATCCATTTTTTATTTCCTCCCATCCTAGATATTCTAATGGAATAACAGTATCTTTACTTTTCTTTAGACGTTCTTCAGCTTCATCTAAATCTTTAGCAACTATACCAATTTTAGTGATTTCTTTAGATTTAGTTTTAGCACATTTAAACCAGAATTTTCTTTGCTTACTCATCTTCTTTAGCTCCTATAATTTTACCATCTCTAATTATATAAAATTCAGATAAATATTCCTCATCTTCTAGTCCACTGTCTAGTAGATATTGTCTATATTCTAAATCAGAAAGTCCATCGCAGTCAAATTCAGAGATTTCTCCATTCTCTCTAACAATTTCTCCTGCAATAACATTTCCACACTCATAATATAGATATTTAAAATCTTCTTCTATTTGATTTGCTAAAGCTTTAATAATAGGAATTGCAGGGTCCCAAGCTGTACTAAATGATAACTTTAATGTATTATCTTCATCTACATTTATACAATTATCATATGAATTCCATTTAGTTCCCCAATTTCTCCAACTCCATTTATACCAATCAAACCAAGGACGTTCTTCTAGTCTTTCTATATGTGAATATTCATTAGTTAAAAACTCTTTAGGACATTCTTCTTTAGTTCTAGGTGATGGAATTACCTTCTCAAAATCAAATCTAGAAGGTTCATCTGTATCTGAACTTGTTAAATACTTATCCATAAAATTATTTAAAGACTTTATAGATTTAAACTTAATTGTTAAATAATTACAACAATCATTTGGCATAAAAATTCCTCCTTATTCAACCTTTTCTAATACGTATTCTCTTAAAATATCAGATACAATATCTAACATTTCTTTTAAATTTCTACCATTTGCATAATGTGGATAATATTTCTTAATACTATCGTAATCAATTCCTACACCTATAACCCTAATTCCAACCTTTTCCATATGGTTAACTTGGTCTATAAGTTCAGTTTCACTACATTCTGTAGGTTCTCCATCGGAAAACATTATACAAATTTTATCCTTATTATGTACTCTAGATAATTCCTTTTCCATATAATATAAAGCTCCTGAATCACAATTTCCAGACCTAGCTTTAATATTAACTAAATCATAGCATTTATCTATAGTATAATTTCTATCTTCCTTAAACGGTTGATATTTATTAATTATTACATTATGATTACAATGAGAAGTATGTGTTGTAATACAATGATTAATACCTAAAGCTTTTAGAGTTTCATGCATTACAATCATTGTTGCAATACCATTTTCAATGCCTTCTCCACGCATTGAACCTGAAGCGTCCAAACATAATCCAATAGCTAAATCAGATTCTTTAATCTTATATGTATTATTATAGAATATTTCTTGAGTGTCTCTATACATATACATACGCTTTGGATCTAACTTACCTTTCGTAAGCCCTGGATTTTTAGCTCCTTTATTATATGTTTTAATTTCTTTGATATGCTTAATTAATAATTTATTAATTAATTTAGTAGCATTTACTATCTTTTCATATCCCTCTTTAACAGAGTCAGATACATCTTTAGGCTTACTTCTTACAAAGCTAACTTCAAAATCATATTTAGATTCACTAAAATTTAAAGCTTTATCTAAAAGGTCACTTGTTTGTCTAATTTTAGATACTGAATCCTTTTTAGCTTTTTTATCACTTTCATAATCTATAGGTAATTTACTTGCATCCCCTGTATATTTAGTAGTATCTAAATTAACAATAGAATTATCTTCTATATTACTCATACCTGCAAGACCTAATCCAAAACTTCCTAAATCTGCTATATCTTCATTAGCTAGCTTTGATAAATTTATATCATTAGCCTTACAGAAATTAATAAGCATTAATATAAATTTAACTAAATAATTTCTATATGAATATTCCAAAGCTGTTTGAGTTAATGTAGATAAAGGCATTGGTAAATATTCTTGTTCTTCAAAATGTTTATTAGCATCATCAAGTGTTATCACAGTGTCTAAAAAGTTCATATATTCCTTTAGTAACTTATAACGTTCATTTAAGTCTGTACATTCAATTATTTGTTGTACATCATTACGGAAACAATCCTTATCATAATCATAGAAAAATCTATCTACAACTAAATCTTTAAATTTATCTTTTAACGTTGTACGTAGAATATACATTTTTAATTTTTCTTTCTCTAAAGGTTCTAATACACTTTGATATAAATTTGCAAATAATTCAGCAGCTGTTACAAAGCTCATTAGATAACTAGATTTAATTAATTGTAAACTATTACCTCCTTTATCTAGGTAATTGTAGCATGTATCATCTTTACATTGTGAATATCTTAGACTATTAAATACATTATAACTTAAGCTATGTACTTCCATATCCATTTCAGATGCAGATGAAGTTTTATAACGATTTAATTCATCTTCCAATCTAGCTAAATTTTTAAGAGCATTTACATTATCTTTTTCTATATTTAAAGGAATGAATCTAATTACATCTATTAAAGAAGTATCTAATTGCATTAATACACACATAGGAATATAAAATTTACCAACTGTATCTAAAATATCTTGTGATTTTTTATCAGTGAGCAATATTTTACTACTATAAAGACTAAAATCTTCAAAAGTATCACTTGCTAGACGTTTAGATACAAAATATAAATTATTATTTATACCTAAACGCATTGAATAATCTCCATACCTTGAAGTACCTGAAGTTATATCTCTTGCATTAATACCTTGACAAGGTATATCTTCTACAAAATCTATAAGTGTAGTTGTTTTATTAAACTTTTCATTGATTAAATCAAATATTTCACTTATAATTGTAATATTTTGATAATCACAATGGTCGTAACTATCTGTTAATAAAACTCTATCTTTTAAATTATATTCTAATGGGTTTAGTACAATCTTTAATTTATTAAATTCTCTAGTTAAATCTTTTTCTAATTTTGAACTAGACATAACATCATTCCTTTCTATAGTTTAAATCCTAACTTAAATGCTTTTAAAACTGTTTCAATATAATTTTCCTTATACTCAGGTTCTTGAATAAATGCTACATTTACTAAAATATTTAATACTGCATCATAAGTATTTTTAAAATATTTACTTAATGTAAATAAATTTAATAATTGTCTTACAGATACAACTAAATCTAAATTATTATCATCAGAGTATTTTCTAATACTTTGGAATATATTAATAATCATATCTATATTAGCTGCATTAGAATAACCTGTTCTCTTTTTAATAATCTCTACTAATTCAGGCTTTGTAGGTGTATTATATTCAGAAATAATTTGGAATCTATTAATAAATGCATCATTTAATTTATTAGTTCCTTCATAACCAATGTTACAAGTAAAGAATAATCTAAAGTTTTTAGGAGCTTTTAGTATTTCTCCATTAGGTAATTCAATTTGACGTGCTTCGTCTAATAATGAATTTAATTTACCTAAAATACCAGGTCTTGCAAAGTTACCTTCTTCTATTATTACTATGTAGCCATTACCTCTTAATGCTTTAGTAATTAAACCGTCTTGCCATATAAAAGGTCTGGCTTTACTATCTTCAGGATCTGGATTAGGTATCATTGAACCAAATAAATCTGATTCTTCAATATTTGTTGAACAGTTAATACTAATGTATGGAATACCTGTTCTAGAAGCTATAACTCTAGCTGCAGTAGATTTACCTGAACCTGATTCACCGTGAAGTAGAACTGAGTAAATATCTCCTTTAGCTACTCCTCTAACGATAGGCGTTAAATCTTTTAAATCAAAATCATTATAATAATCTTGAATATTTGCATATAAATCTTGTGCATATTCATCATCTTTATACATCTCTTTGATAGTATCAATATCAAATCCTGATGAACTAGATTTAATTGTAATATCTAATAAATCTGCAAATTTCTTTGCATTTGTAGCTTCTTCAATGCCTGAACTTTCAAATAATCCATATGTATAATTCATTAAATCTGCTGTAGTACCTTTATAGAATTCTAATAAAGACTCTTTATCTGAAAGTTCATATTCATAATCTTCACCGAAATCCTTTAAATATGTAACTGTATTTAATGCATTTCTTAAACTTAATAATGATTCTACAGAAGTACTACTTAAGCTTATTAAATCCATTGTAAGATTAGTAAATATATTAGTATTTGTAATTAAATATACTTGGCTTACACCTTTCATAAACCCTGTAGCATACAATATACAATAACTTTCTTCTTTAGAAACTTTATGAATTCTTTTTAATGTAATGAATTCACCTATCTTAAATAATGCTGCTGTATAATCATTATTTAGATAATCTCCAATAGATGTATTTATATACACCATTTCATGTGTCTTAAGTTCTTCAAATGTAAATATCTTTTCTTCTGTAAATTCATATACATATGCATTTACAAGGTCATTCTTACTCAATATTGTACTTAATACATTAGTATACATATTAAATGCCATCTCTACAGGATTATTTATAATTCTATCTAAACTATATACAAGTGAAACAATATACATAGTTAAAGCTGTTAATCTATCTGTACCATAGCATTTCTTAAGATTGCTATATAATTGTCCATCTAAATAAATAGTATTTGTTTTCCAATTAACACCAATATTTAAACTAGACATTGACATACCTAACTTCTTAAATGTTTCAAAAATATGTTCTGAATATTGATTATGAAGAATATTAAAATAAATAATAAAGTTTTCATCATTATCATTTTTAATAGTTAATCTTCTTACAAATGAACGCTTTTGAGCTAATGCATTTAATGTAGGAATTAAACGCTTAGTGATAAAATTACTACAGCTACCTTTAGTATCTAAAGTATCTATTTCACTTTTAGTTGTACTATCTACTAACATTCCTTTAGTAGATACTGAATATTCTAGGAATGAACCTATCTTTGTAGGGTCTAATGTTACATTGAATCCCATTATAATATACCTCCTGGATTTAAAATGTTGATTAAATCAATTTTATATAAAATTCTTTTAGATTGCAACTCTTTGCTTAATCTATCTAGCTTTTCATAATTTTCAGGAAAATTAAAATCTTCTACTACATTATTATATAATTCATTAATTTTATTAATGATTATATTATCTAAATCTTTAGAATCATATTTATCAAACATATAATCTACATAATATGTTTTTAAAATTCTTTTTGCTTTATATAAATCATTAGAAGCTCCATTAGTAACAGTCTTACCTAATACTTCTTCAGCAGCTCTACCTGCTAATAATGTTTTAATATCTCCTAGGAATTTATCCTTATCTAAGATACCTTCTAATCTAAAAGATGATTGCGTAAATCCTCCAGCTCCTCCATAACTAAAATTAGTTACCTTTGTACTAATTTCATTTAGATATAAGAATTCAGCTAATACATGTCCACATTCGTGAATTGCAACTAATCCTACTGATTTTGGATCATCTTCATTTCTTATATTTTTAGTTATGCACTTATTGATAGCTTCATTTACATCATCTAATATAATTTCTGTTCTACCAGCTCTTACAGCAAGAATTGCACTTTCATTAGCGACTTCTTTAATATCTGCAGGACTTAAGCCATCTGTTAAATCTGTAATTGCATAAGTATCTGTACCAGAAAGTGGTGTTTTTAAACGACTAAAGTAAAAATCTAATAACCATTGTCTTTCACTTTCCTTTGGATATGGAATATAAATTTGTCTTGAAAATCTACCTGAACGAGTTAATGCATCATCTAATCTTTCTGCATAATTAGTTGCTGCCATTACCATAATTCTATCAATATCTTCAAAACCATTCATTTCTGCAAGTAATTGATTTACAGTTCTATCTTCCTCACCACCTGCTCCTCCACTGTGGCTATCTCTAGAACCTAATGAATCTATTTCATCAATAAAAATAATTACACCTTTATTAGATGCCTTTTGTAACATTTTTGCAGCATTAAATAATTCTCTAATATTTTGAGAACCTGAACCTATATACATACCTTGTAAACTAGATGCAGTACAGCTTATAAAATAACAATCTGTAGAACCTGCAATACATTTAGCTGCATATGTCTTACCAGTTCCTGGTGCTCCTTTTAATAGAATACCAATAGGCAATTCAATATTAAGGTCTTTATATTTTTGATAATTTTCCATAAAATTTTTAACTTCATCTAACTCTTGAGATAATGTATATCCACATACATAATCTTTAAGAGTTACTTCTGGTTTTGAAACATGTCCTTTAGTTTCATTATTTATAGCATCTATAATTTCATCTATATCTGTAGAATCTCCTATAGATAATTTACCTGATCCTTTTCCCATAGTTCTATCTAAATCTTTAACAGTTTTAGATAATGAACTTAACATTCCTGATGTAGCTCCTTTAATATATGTAGCTCCTACATCTCCTACGATTTCATTTGCTAAATTATTTAAAAAATCTACAATATCACTAGATGTGCTAGGATGAATTGCTTTAATAAGCCCTGAATCTGAAATTACTATTGCTCCTAGCATAGTTCCTTTATCATCTACGAAGCTTAAACTAATCTTCATAGTAAAATCATATTTAATTAATTCTGTTAATGCCTTAATTATTGGTTCTGTTTGGTCTGCAACAAGCTTATCTGTATCAAGTTCAACGCTCCATGCTGAACTTTGGCTTGTTGTAAACTTAATAGGAGTATCTGTTTCTAGATATTCCTTAGAATCATAATTTTGGATATATGCTTTAATAATCATATTACTTCTTTCCTAATGTTGCTAAAATTGAAACTGGAGCTACATTTCTCTTGATTGTTGTAGGTAATGGTTCACTGAATAAATCATCTTCCTTAATACCACTTTCTAGATAGAAAAATGCATTGTACTCTCCTGTTTTCTTATTTGTACCGATATTTAAACTTAAATCAATTAATGTATCAGTACCTACAAGGTCTCTTAACTTCTTGTAGTTTTCCTTACCTAAAATACCTAATTGTTGAGAAGCTGTACATTCTTCTCCATTTTGAGAATAAATTAATCTCACATAAACTTCTTGAGGATTTAATCCTCTTTCATCTGCGATTGCCTTAATTCTAGCTGGACTAGAAACTCCAATAACCTTTACACCTTTAACTTCAACTTCAATAAACTTCTTTTCCATAATTTGTTTTTCCTTCCTTTTCTTTCTGTTTATTTTATATTTTATTGGGTGTTTACCCACAAGGGGAAAGAACACACAATAATAACTTATTTAACGTTAAGCGTTAAAAATTTTTAATTTTCTTAAATTTCAATTTTTATGAAATTTAATTTTTACTTAAGTGCTTTGGGATATATTTTTATTTTCTAAATATTTTTAACGCTTTACGTTTACTAAATATTAAATATAAGACATATATCTATTATTTGTCTTAAATTTAAACCTTTATATACTATATTTCTTTCTTCTTAAACATACCTATATAGTATGATTTCTCTAATGCGTGCTTACACGTATAAGAAAATCTTCTTCGCATACGCGCGAGAGATTTGACGTACTCTGTCAAATTAGATTTATCTGTATAATATGGTCTACAGGATGCTTTACTAACTTATAAAAGACATATACTGCCTGTCGTTCAGTATATGCCTTAATATCAAAGTATCTAGTTTTTCTATTACCATCTAGATATGTAATGCTATAACTACGCTTCATTTGGAGCTACGACAGGCTTTTGAGTCTTTTTAGTTTCCTTCTTTTCAACTATGACTACTTCATGAGTTTCTAGATATTGCTTTACAGCTTTACGCTTTAAATAGCTATCTCTAATATCTCTACATATTGAAACTGGAATCTTAAAAGTATCTACTACTAAACTTACAGAACTAACTGCTAATGCTTTAGCATCTAATCCTACTTCCTTAATGTTTTCTTTAGTATTTTGTGCAGACATAATTTATTCTCCTTTCTTTATATTTTTAAGCGTTGTACGAACAACCCTCACAAGGGAAGGTGGTGAGTACAATCTTTAGTTATTTCTTTTTAATATTAATTCCTTTATAATAATCAATTATCATCTTTTTAGCTAACTCTGGTACATATCCTTTCCACATAAGGTATGCATCATGTTCAGCTTCAAAGAATGTTTTATCATTCTCAATAATCTCTTTAGCTACTTCTTTAGTATATCTCTCAGGAATATATGTTTCACCATTAGCGTCCATTTCTTCATATTCATCTAAAATACTCCAAAACTTTTCATTTGTCATATAAATTTTCCTCTTTCCTAGTTTCTTTTTGATGTTTTTATCATAATGAATATGCCACTTTTTTATGCTTTGATTTATTAAGGCTGGTGTAATAATGAAATTTGGATTATATTTCTTTATTATCTTATTATTAGCATTATCAGCAAATATACTGCAATATTTCCTAGTTACCTTGTTCATCACTCCCTACCTCTTTTAAATCTTCTATTGCCATTTTTAATAATTCAATAGCATCTTTCTTTTCTATACTTTTATGAAATTTCATATTTATTTTCAATTCACCATCTTGTTTTAAGAACATTTGTAAACATACTAATTTAATTTTGTTCATCCCAATACCTCTTTAATAAATCAAATTCTTCTTCGGTAAGACATTCTAATCCATACGTTCCATAGTGTATATCATAGAAATTGTAATCATAATTTCCCTCTATAAAACTTGTATAAAAACTTTCTAAATCAATTCTTTTTTCAAACAAAACCTCAAGCACCTTTTCTTGCTCTTGAGCTTTTAGTAAGGCTTGTTTGATAGTGTCATAATAAGGCTTAATTGCTTCATTATGTTCAATTTCTTCGGCATAAGTAACTATGCCACCTTTTTCAATTCTATCTCTATTTAATTTTGCATTATTATAAAGTATTTCCAACGCTTCACTAGGCTCTGCATTATCTATTGCTTCTAAGCGTAGCAATTCTTGTTGTACAATTTGAAAGTCTTTATCTACTAGCTCTAGGGTATCATATTTAAAATGATTTTTTGCATTTGCAATTCTATGTAGCGCTTCTAATCCTTTACTCATATTATTTACTCCTTGTATATTCATATTTTTCTACTCTTAATGTAATCTCTTTAGATTCTAACATATCTCTAAGATTATTGATAGTGTTAGTATCTGTTGCTGGATCTAAATTAAGTGCTATAACTTCTCCTGTTTTATCATCTTCTAATTCAATTTTCTTAACTGTAATCATCTCTAAATTCCTCCTAATTATTTTATTTTTTTTGAGATTTCACAAAGGGAAAGGCAAAAAAAAAGACTAGATTTCTCTAGTCTATTTTTTATTTAATAGTTTCATTACATTATTGTAAATATTAACTGCAGGAACTCCTTTCTTCTTAGCATATACTAAATCATTATATGTTCCTCCATGATTAGCTCCATTATATAATGCCATAACCAAATCACTATTATCTACCATAAGCTCATTTCTATCTTGGTATATTTGTTTATTACCATTATATCCATTAGCTAAATAATTAATTTCATCTAACATATCTAAATAACCTTGCCATTGCTCATTAGACATTTGACCTTTACCTGATTCTGGAAATGGTAAATCTCCTATTATCTTACCATTCCATAAACCTTCTTTACGAAGCTCATTAGCTGCTATTAAAGCTGCTTGGTCATATCCTAATGCCATACCTGTTATAACTTGAGTAGGCTTATAATATTTAATACCATCTTTAGTTTTATCTATTGTAGCTCTCCAAGCTGGACTATTATAATCATATCCAAATTCACTAGGTAAATCTTTAGGTCTATGTCCTGTAAATGAAATACTGAATTTTTTAATATCTTCTAGTATATCATCAGTACTATTAAATTGTGCTGATCCTAAATCTTTAGGTACTAACATATTACTTAAATACTCATATACTTCTGGTGCTCTTGTAGGTAATTGTGCTTTACCTGCACCTATTGCTAATTTACCATTTTGCATAGGTATATACACATTATGTCCTTCAGTTAATAACTTATCTATCATATTCTTTTGAGTGTTTAAATGTGATAAATAATCAATATCTTTTAACATATCATTTGTAAAATAACTAGACTCATTTAAGCCTCTATTATGTTTAGTATCTATACCTATAGCATTAGGTAATCCTCTAATAACAGCTTGTGTCATATTTGGTACATAACCGTTAATTCTATCTGCTGTATTATCTCCAAATACATAATAATTATTAGTATCTTTAGCTACATCTGCTCTATTCCAAATACCTTCAAATGGCAATATCTTACCTTTATTCATATCTCTAATCTCCTTATTTTATTATTGTTTTTACGCACAGCGTAGAAAGGACAATAATAAAATTGCCCTTTCATTACTTTTATTATACTAAAACTCTGCATCTACTGCTAGACTATTTGTATCCCAATCTTCAGGTTCTTTATATTCTATAGCTGTTACTTGCCATAATGCACTTTCATCTTTTTCTTCAGCTTTCCAATCTAAATTCTCCATATATGATACTGTTGCATCTTCTGATTTACTAGGTGCAAATATATGATTTGCTAATGCCTTTCCTTCTAGGTTATAGAATTCCTCTTTTAGGCTTTCTATATATTCTAACATATTTTCTGCATCACATAATTTATTACTTCCAAATACTCCGTATTTGTTATCTTCTTTTATTAATTTTCTATAATAATTTTTATCAAATATTTCATATCCAAATAATGCTCCTAAAGCATTATGATATGCTTCAATATACGCTAATTCTGTTTGACGTCTTAAATATTCCTTATTACTGTCTTTTTTACATTCTTTATTCTTTTTAACATATAGTGTATAATCATTATTACCTGCTTGTATCCAATCCCAAGTTTCTTTATCTGCCATAATATCAAAGAACTTCTTTAATTGACCTTTTACAGCTTCTACCTGATATTTATAAATTGTTTCTTGAGAAGCAATTTCTTTTAGTAAAAATGTAGCTCCTACAAGGTCTGTTATCATTAAAATACGACTTCTTAAAGCTGTTAATACAAATCTTCTTAAATAATCTAATTCCTTAAATTCTGGGAATATAGTTGGCTTCATTAGCTCTAGTTCTGCTGTTCCTAAATCATATAAGCCTCCTCCTTGTTCTCTAAATTTATCATATTCTACATATTCTAGATTATCCATATGATACTTAAATTGATACATATCTGGATTCCAAGAATATCCTTTAAATGATATTTCAGCGTGCTCATTTAATATACCTGCTTCCATAAAGCACTTTTTAACGAATTGTTCTCTAACTTTCATCTTTGTATAACTAGATGCTGTTTCATAATTCATATTTTTAGTACTTATAACTCTCCATTTCATCTCATTGTATAAGGCTGTATAAAAGTCCTTAAATGTTTCTTCTGGAAAATAAAAGCACTCTAAATCGTGGCTATTTCCAGGTTCATTAACTCTGAAGAATAAGTTTAATATACCTTTATCTTCAAACATTGTTCTATCTAAATCTGCTACATATAATGTTGTATCTTGGATAGCTGTTCTAATGTCTCCTTTTCTCATATCTGGACATTCGCTAATTAGGCTTGGTTTAATTGTTAAACCTAATTTGCTCATTTCCTCCATGTACTTATTAACTTGTTCTTTTGTTAAAATTGTTTTAATTTCTCTCATCTTATTTACCTTCCTTTACTTAATTTATTTTTATGAGATTTTATTAAAAACGGATAAAAGTTTTATCCACAAAGTGGTAAAACCCGTATAAAATCGAATATTTATCTTTATTTTATAACTTCTTAAATACGTAGTATTTAAAGTAGGCTTTTTTAACACTATATGTTTAAAATTCATTTTTAACTTCCTTTACGCGTGTGCGCGTGTAGTCTGTTTAATTTTGGTGTATTGAGTTCACCCAAAGGGGAGTGGGACGCAATACACACAAAATAATAACTATATACTACTAATCTCTAAATATAGCTTAACTAAGCCAAGAATCTCTAGTATCTCTAGATTAAACTAAGGACGTAAAACGGCACTTTTTCTAAAAAGAAAAAGGGACGATTTAACGTCCCTTCCTACTACTTAACTAATTCTAACATAGCCTGTAATTCAGCTAATCCAGCTCTTGTTACTGGTTTAGTAATCTTACCTAAAACAGCAACTGTTCTTTCTTGACGCTCTTTGTAAGCTGGAATAACTACGTTAACTGGAGCTTCGTATGCTTCTAGAACAACTCTAATAGACTGTTGAAGCTTCTTGTGTAATTCAAAGTAACCAACTTCAACAAACACTTCATAATCGCATACTAAAATACAAGCATAATACTTGTTATCATTAGACTTGAAAAGATACTTAATATAAGCACTAACAATCTTCTGCTTCATACTACTTAACCTCCTTTCTCAAATCCTTAATTTGAGCCTGAAGTTTAGCAATCTTCTGCTCTGGTGTTGCTTTAAAAGGCTTAACAAAGCCTTTGAAAGCTTCCTTAAATTTGTTGCCTGTATTCTTACAAGCGTTCTTAAAATCATCATGAATTATTCTCATAATTCTAACTACCGAGCCTTTCTTAATATTTACTATCCCAAAGCACTTATCTCGGCGTTCAGTTGCTTTTCGCAACGTCTTGGAACCCGAGTTGGTGCTTACTACCCTATGAGGTGGGCATACCTTTGAAACTACACTACAAGGCAATAGGAGCGTAGCCCTATTGGGTTCACCTCAATCACCCACTTAAAGTATTCATTTGACACTATTTGTCAAATTTTAAAATGTATTAACGCTAATTGTAAAAAGGATTTGTCATTCTCCTAGGTTATGGTATAATTTGGGTAGGAGGTTTTACAATATGGCTAATGATAAGAAGAATAAGGTTAAAATTGAAAGAAAGGGTATTACTTGGCAAGTAGACCAAAAGAAGATGAAAGTCTCTATGGCTAATGGAGATGATACAAAGGTTAAGGTTACTTTCCAAGGTGAAATGCTTACACCAGATGAATTTACAAGTCTTTATATGGCTTTACTAGAAGCGTATACAGAGTCTCTCCTAGAGAAGAATGAACGTAAGGCTATTTACGAACATTGGAATAGAGTGTTCGGTATATTCCTAAATAAGATTCTTACTGATAAAGAAATTTATGAGGCTTCTGATAAACATAAGGAGTTTAAAAAGGTTGTAGATGATACACTAGGAGCTCCTGAGACTGAATCTGTTAAGGCTGAAAATGAAGATAATAAGTTGGCGGCTATGCTTCTAGCTAGAGAGCTTATGATAGAAGCTGGACTAACAGAGGACACTGTTGACGCTTTACTTAATAAGAAGATGGGTTTAGTAGCGCCTACATTAGGTGGTGAGGAGATTGTCAACTAAAAAGAAGAAAGAAAAGAAACAAGAGGATAACATACTCAAAGGGTTAGATATGGTTGAGAAGGTTACACCTCACGTATCTTCTAGCCCTGAAGAAGCAACGCTATCTCATCTAGCACAGGCTAAAGAAGAAGGCAAAGAGGTGGGCTTATTTGGACGTAAGATGTCTAAAATATATAAGCTATCACCTGGGGATATATGTCCTAACTGCAAATATTCTGCTGTACAGGATGATATATCGTTTAATGGGAAGCCGTGTGAATTTTTCGTATATTGTCCAACTTGTAATGCACATATATGTACATATCAGCCTATGGAGCATCAAAAGGCTTTCCATATGGATAAACACCAACATAAGCTATATGCAGGAGGTTTCGGTTCTGCAAAGACTTATACAGGTGGTATGGAGTTCCTAGCGTATGCTCTACAAGTTCCTAACGGTGCAGGATTAATAGGTGCTGCGACTTGGGGTCAAGCTTCTGATACATGTTTAAAGTTTATATGTGATAATTTACCTGCAGCGTTAGTTGCTAAATCAAATCAAGATAAGGTTAACTGGTATATTGATTTGATTAACGGATTTAGAATATCAGCTAAAGCTTTTGACAAAGAAGGTAAAATCCGTTCTGCTAACTTGAATATTATATGGGTAGAGGAAGCATCCGAGGTTTCTTATAATGTTATTACTTATATTAAGGCACGTTTAAGAAACAAGACAGCTTGGATTAAAGGTAGAAACAGATTAAAGATGATTCTAACTTCTAACCCTGATGTAGGTTGGTTAGCATCTGATTGGTTAATGATTTCTGATGAGATTTTTTATCACGGTGATGTTGCTGATAGGTATACTGTTGACAAAGCACGTCAAGATAAATCGACTTCTACGCATATTTCAGCAACAAGTGCTAATATTTATCTACCTCCTGATTATGAGGCTAATCTAGCAAAGAATAAGCCTAAATGGTGGGTAGATAGATTTTTACATGGTTCGTTCAAATATGCTGAAGGATTGGTATATCCTAACTTTATGGACTGGTTCGTTGATCCATTTACAATACCTAAGCATTGGAAAAGGATTACAGGTACAGATTTTGGTAGACGAGACCCTACAGCACATCTAGTTGCTGCATTAGACCCAGTACAAAAGATTATTTATATTTATGCAGAGGTTGAGGAAACTCTAGATGAATTAACATTGGACGAGTTAATTGCTAAAATTAAGCAAACTCACGATTTCCCTGATTATCTTCTAGCATATCCTCATCAATGCGACCCTAGAGGTAGAAACAAAGACCAAGTATCAGGTAATACTTGGATTGACGCCTACCGTGAAAGAGGACTAATACTACAACCTGCAGAGGATTGCGAGGCTAATTCTATTGCTGTTACTATTCAGAAGGTTTATGAATATGCTGCAGCAGGTAGACTAAAGGTGTTTAAGACTTGCACGAAACTTAAAGATTCCTTGTCTAAATATAAATACCCACCTCGTAATCTTCAAGATGCAGACCTAAATCAAGGTGAAATACCTATGGATAAGTTCAACCACTTACCAGATGCAATGAGATACATGTTATCTAGATTCCCTAAATTCCCTGAAAATCCAGAGGCATTTAGTGATATTTGGAGAACTGTTATGTCTCTTAATGCTGATAACAATAAACCTCACAACTTCTGGAGTAGAAATTATGAGGATTCATCACCTGATTTTGTTAATGATTTTATGGATAATTTTGGATAGGAGGAGTTTTATGACTGAAAAAGAAGAAAAGGAATTGCTAAAATTGGTGAGGGCTAATAATAGATTACTCACCACCATAGCAAAAGCCTTACATTTAGTGCCTGTTACTGAAAAAGAGGAGCAGGAATTACAAATTGCCCGTAGAAGAAATGAGGAACAGGCTGCTAAAGTCAATTCTCAGCTAAATGCTATGGAAGGTAAACCAGATGAATATGAGGAAAACACATTAGGTAATCTATTTTCAGATGTAAAAGATATTTATGGAGATGTTTTAGCTGATGAATTCCTAGGAAGTGAGGATTAAACATGGAAGAAAATATTAATGAAGGCGTTAAATTATCTCAAGATATGACATCTCAAGATATTTTGGACGCATATGGTATAACAGAATATACTGTTGATGATATTATTAGAGATTTCGAGGACGCTATCTCTTATAAACAGGAGCAAGCTCGTATTTTTAAGATATTAGATGCAGCAGACCACTCTGATATTTGGAAGGTTTTTAACAAAAAGATACCTTCATACGTTCAAACACCTACACATAACCCTATTACCATCATAAAAGAGGCTACCAAGGCTTCAATTATGCCTACAGAGTATTCAGGAGACTTTAGAGCATTAACTTTAGGTGCTAAAGAGCTTGCAGATACTGCAAATAAGTTCTTCCAGTTAAAGTGGAACTCTATGGATATGGACGATGTGAACAATAAATGTGGAGAATATGCTTATTTACACGGAACTTCAGGTGTTTTATTCGGTTGGAATAACGATTTAGTAGAGGCTAATGATATTTCTAGTATTTTAAACGCTAAACGTTTAGTACCTTTACAAGCAAAGGTGTATCATCCTACTAATATATTCCCAGACCCTTCTGCTGCAACAGTTGAGGAGATGAATTTCTTATGTTTCGCTGAACGTAAGAGTAAAGATTTCCTAAAATCCATTCCTAGATTCCAAGCTAGAATGGTAAATATCGAAAATCCTAATGATACTACAGGATTTACAGACCCTAACTATATTAGAGATAAATCAAAGCAATATTCTAGAAATGTTGTTACATTTATCACTTGTTATAGAAAATCTTTATGGCTAAAGCCAGGAATTAACGGAATTCCTACATTAACTCCTAGAGTTGACATCATTTACATGGCAGGTAGAGAGATTTTAGATGTTGCTTTCGACATTCAACCTAACTGTATTCCATTTGTACCTTTATATGATGAGGAAATTCCTAATAACTTCTGGGGTATCTCTAAATGCTACAAGGTATTATCATTATATCTAGCATTAATTCAACTAGATTCAACAGAAGGTACTGCTTATTTTAAGCATCAAAACCCTGCTGAATTTATTAATACATTATCAGGAATTAATATCGCTGAATATCAAAATAAGCGTAACAATCCTGACGCTGCATATACTGTTAACTGTGATCCAGCCAAGGTACAATCATTTGCTGATAGACCAGAACCACCTACACAAGGATATAAGGAGTTTAGACAATATCTAATCTCTGCTATTCAGCAAGTATCAGGTGTAGATGCTGCATACCTAGGACAATCTTACGGTTCTATTCAAACAACAGGAGGAGTATCTCAAGCTCTTGACCGTTCTACAATGAGAGATAACAATAGAATCAAGGCTATTAATAAGTTCATTAAACGTGAACTAGAATTAATGTCTCAATTCTATATGTTAAATGGACAACCTGAAACATTTAAGCCTAAGGGCAATGAGATGTCTCCTAATCAAAATTTAGAAAGTAAGGATTTAATATTTAATCCTGCAGATTTATTTAACAGAGATGATATTGTTATTGAAGTTGCTTCAGACGCTCCTCGTTCAAAACAAGCATATGAGGATGGAGCTAAACAATTAATGGAATTACAAATGAAGTATGTTCCTGCTGAACACGGATACCCTGATTTCATTACTCCAGATGAAATGATTTCATTCCTAAATATTCCAGCTTCAGAGAAGAATACTATTAGAGAAAGAATGAAAGTTCAGATGGAAAATATGAAGCTAGAGGAATATATGGCTGTATTATCTGCTGTAGGTACTCTAACTCAAGGTGGCATGGACCCTGAACAAGCTCTACAAGAAGTAGTTGCACAGATGATTCAAACACCTGTAGGACAGCAACCTGCTGTAAATCCTAACCCAGGTCAACCAATGCAAAAATAATATTTGACATTATTTGTTTAAGAATTTATAATTTAAAGTAAGGAGGATGTTTTACAATGGAAAACAATATTTTTGAAGGAATCCCTAGTCTAGATGACACTCAGGGATTAGAAAATTATGCAGCAAATCAAGCTGCAACAGACGCTATGGGGACACCAGCTACAACTCCTCAAGCATTAACGCCTAACGCTCAACCAATTACTGATCCAAACGCAGCTGTACAACCTCAAGGTCAAGTAACATATACTCAAGAGGATATACAGAGAATAATCGCCGAGAACGCTCAGTATAAGGCACAGGCACAGGCAAGAGCTCAAGCTCAGGCACAGCCACAAAATGTGATGCCTCAGCAAAGAGTTGCTCAACCAAATTCTAATGCTAATCCTCAACCAGTTGCACAAGGTAACCCTCAGTTACAAATGGCAATCGCTAGAGCGTTAGCTGCAGGATATACACCAGAACAGGTGTATGCTGCTATGAGAGGTAATACTGCTCAAGCGAAACTTGAAAATCGTCTTGACCAGATTCAAAATTATCTTGAACAGCAACAATACCAAAGAGAAGAAGCTGCCTTTATAGACAAGATGACTAACTTTGGTAATAAATGGGGTCTTAGTGAGCAAGACCTAGTTACATTCGCTGATAAAGCATTACAATTAGGAATTAACGTTGCCCAAGTTAACGATGTAGAAGCCGTTTTCAGAGCCGTATATCCTGAACAATATGCGTTTAGAGCTCAACGAATTGCTAACCAAAATAATGCCTCACCTATTTACGGAGGTACAGCGTTCCAAGAAGTTCCTAGAGCTGCGCAAGAAAAGGCTGCAGATGCCTATGTAGAAAACTTCCTAAAGAACAAAATGCCTAATGCGTATAATAGATTCACAAATAAAAGATAGAAAATAGGAGGACACGTACATGGAGAATATCTCTCTAATTAACAACACTTCAGTTTACCGTAATCCAGCTCCTCAATCTCCTTTACAAGGTGCTAATGTAATGCAGCCTGCTGCAGTATATAGCAAGTTAATGTTAAGAACTATTGAGTTAACAGAAGCTGACTTTGTATTCGATGGCTTAGCAGAAGAAAGACTAATGCCTTCTAACAACGGTGCGAATGAGATTGTATTTAAGCGTATGTTATCATTAGCTGCTCATACAATTCCACTTGCTGAAGGTATCCCACCTGCTTCTGACCAAGGCAGAATGGTTGCAATCAAAGCTTCTACAAAACAATATGGTCGTGTTATGGAATTTACTGATAAAGTAAACTGGGCTGTAGTAGACCCTCTAATTTCTGAGTATACTAGACAGTTATCTTTAAAGGTTCCTGAAACTAAAGATTTATTAGCACAAGAGGCATTACTTGCTGAATCTCAAGTATTCTATGCTTGTGAAAAAGACATTGAAGGCAATGATTCAGACATTTTAGTACCAAAGCAATTTGGTATTGTAAATCATATCAAGTATTTAACACCTGATTGTGCACCAACTATTGACGAATTCCGTAAAATAGTTTTATCTCAGGAAGCAGCAAAGGTAAGACCTTATCAAGGATCTAACTTCCTAGTATTAGCTTCATCTGCTGTATTATTCGACTTAATCACTGATAAGCGTGTAAAAGAGTTTATGAAGTATACTAATACAGGTTCTGCTTACTCAAATGATATGGTTATCGACTTATTCTCTTTAGCTTTCAAGAAGGCAAAGACTATTAAGACTGATAACACTTATACTGATGGCAATGGTGAACTAAAGTATATTTATCATGCTCCAGTTTATACTGTATCTGAAGGAGTTACTTCAGCAGCTAACATCATTACTTCTGTAGATTTATCTACTGTAGGTACTGATACATTTGATGCTACTATCGTATTCCTAGATAGAGACCCTGAGACAGGTTCATATTTATATCCTGAGGCTACATTAACAGGCACTACATTAGCTGCTTTAACAACTGCTGCTAACAGCAACTATGATAAGTTAAATGTACATCACTCATTCGTATTAGGTGAGGAGTGCTTATATCGTATTGGTATTGAAGGACATTCTCAACCTGAATTCATCACTAAGCCTTTAGGTTCTGCAGGCACTAATGACCCACTTAACCAACGTCAAACTATCGGTTGGAAGTTAGATGCTTTAGGTTATAAGGTTCCTAACCCTGATGCAGTAGTTGACTATATGTCAATCCCTACTCAATACAGAGTTAACGTAAATGCAAGACCTGATTTCAAGAATCAGTTTACTGATTATTACTATGGCTATATGGATAATGCTACTGGTAAGTACTATCATCCAGAACAGGTTACTCAAGCTTATGTTTGGGATGCAACAACTGCTACTAATGTAGTTAAGTATTTTGTTAAGGGTACTACTACAGAAGTTCAAGCTGTTAAAATGACTAAGCTAGTTAAGCCTGTAGCTACAGGTAGAATTGGTGCTGACGGTAAGCGTCCAGTTGTAACAGGAAATGTACCTACAATGCAATATGCTTTAGCATCTGATTACTCAGTTAGATTCGTATCTGCTCAAGTATTCAAGCATACTAATAATAAGTATTACATTAAGGGTTTAGAACCTTCTAGTGCAACTGAAGTTGTAGCATTACCTGCAATTAATCCTAGACCAATTACAGTTCCTACTGCAGATGGACAAGGATATGAGTCTCGTACTGAGTACGTAGACGGTGGCAATGTAAATGCTACAGGTCATGATGAAATTGACAACATCTAAAAATAATTAAAGGAGTGAACTATAAATGTCAAAACCAGTAAATAAGAACTCTACTGATACTGGTGCAGTAGAGAAAGTTGTAGAACGCTCCAATGCTAATGGTTCAGGGACTGGCAATTTAGCCAGTTCTCTAGAACTAGCTGCAGCGTTGGAATCAAGTCAAGCAGCTATCTCAGAGAAGGATGCAGAAATTGCAAGACTTCGTGCACAATTATCAGATAAAGATAAAGCTTCAGCATCTGATGATGCTATAAGCAAGTTAGCTGCAACTCTAGCAGCTCTAATGCCAAAACCTACACCTCAAGCAGGACCTACTGAATCAGAGACTATTAATAAGACTACTGATTTCAATTCACAGAAGGTTGCTATTGACGGTAGAAGTTTAATGGAAGCTCAAATGGCTGTCAATGCTTTTAGGAATGAAACTAAAGTTCCTGTAGCTATTGCAAAGTCATTACAAGGATCATTTGGACCTTTCCTAGCTGTATCAGTTAATGGTGTTAGAGTAAGTGTTCCATGTGATGGACGTACATACTACATCAACAAAACACATGCTGAGCATATCAAAGAAAGAATAGCTAAAGTGGATAACTTAAATGCCAAACCAGGTGAAGAAGTTACTATTAAGGCTTAATTAAAAGTGGGTTATTTACACCCACTTTTTTCTATGTTATAATTTTTTAAAAAGGGAGTTGATATAATGTTTACAACTAATAAATTCACAGAATATGTTAATCAGGCACTTAATTATCCTGCTGTTAGTTTTGACGATATACGTTTATTTTTAGATCAAGCTATATCAGAGATTAATACAGAATTACATACATCTATTATCAGTATTGATGAGATGGAAAATAAAGCTAAACAAGAGGTAACACATCTACCAAATTTAGTAATTTTAGAATCAAATGATTTAGGAGTTCCTATTCCGTCTTTTAGTGCAGAACCTGTTTCTGATTTTCCTAAAGTATACTATAATACTACAACTAAATTGTATTATATTTACAATACAGAAACTTCATCATATTCAGTAGGACACCCTTATCTAGTGGGTGTTTATCTAAATAACGGTTCACCTAACTACTATAAATCAGGTAATATTTTAGCGTCTGACGTTAAATATTGGTATCTAGATAAATATACTTGTCCTACTGATGTAGATTTAGAAAATTATTTTACAACAGATTGGATTACATTATTTCTAGTACCTTACGTATGCTACAAGTATTCTATTAGAGATGGAGATACTGGTAGATTATTTAATGAGGAATTTGCACAAGGTTTCTCTCAATTACGTAAATCTTATAATGTACCTTTCCAAGTTATCTTATCTACTGTAGCACATTTATATGCTTATAGAGATGAAGTTACTCACCACCTACCTAGACTAAATAGATGGGTACCTACAAGAGCTATAACTTCTAGTATGAAAAATCCTTCTGTTGTAAATATTATTAGTAATTCATTTTACGATAGAGGAGGGTTTGGACTATGATAAAAAGAACCCGTGGATCAAATCCTAATATGAACCAGCTTTTAAATGAGGATTCATTTACAAACAAGAAGGGTATTGATGTTACTCAAGCTCCTCCTATGAGAGATTTCATAGTAGATGCTAACAATTTAGATGTTAACTTAGATGGTAGTTTATCCTTAAGAAAACCTCTTATTGCAACTGCGATCACAACTGAAGATTATATTTTAACTAAAGAACTATATACTACAACAGATTATATCCAGTTCACCTCTAGTACTATTACTATTAAACCTAATAACAATACAGTTTTAGCAAAGTACGTTAAAAATGGAACTGAATATACTACATCTATTGCAGGATTAGATTTTACAAAAGTAGAAGTTACTAACACGGCAACATCTACTATTATATCTAACGTACTAATCGACCTTACAGTATTTGCAGGAGGAGATTTAGATGTTGCTAATCTTTCTACACATAGTGTTTACGGAAGCTTTAGATTAGTTAAAGATGCTCAAACATCCGAATGGATTTTAGAATATACAATTCCTTATGTAGCCAACTTATTACGTACAGATTCTTCCTCAGAATTTAACCCTAATACAGCAGGTTACTATACTTATGCTTTAAGGGATACATATAATAGCCCTTATTATTCTGTCCAAGGTATTCTTGCATATACTGATGCACAAGGTTCTACTACAGTTGCAGACTTAACAGAAACAGATAAGTATAAACATTTCATTGTAAACTCTACTAAGGATAGTATTCCTGTAATATTAAAAGCTTTTTGTACATTCAATAAGAATAATATTACAAATAATATCTATTATGGATGTTGGGAGTGTTCAGTAGATGGAGTAACTTATACAGAAGTTCCTGAATTCATTGAACAATGGGAGAATAGTCCTTTAATGACAACTGTAAAGGTTGTTAATAATATGTTATCAAAGTCTACATTAGATGATCCTGATGATATTGTCTACGACTATAAACGTGTAGTGTCTTTAGCTAATATTAACAGCGAAGAAGATTTAATGTCTACTAGACCTGATATATTAAAAATTAATAGCATTTCAGGTGCTACTTATAGATTTACTATTTATTATACCTTAATGGATAGGTCAAGAAATATTCTATCTAGACATATAACTAAATTATCTAATAAGACGGTAGACTATAATACCTTAGATGAAATTTATAGACTAGACAAAACATCTGACTTTACATCAGAAGATTTTGTAGTAGCTTATGGAGTTGAACCAACATTTAGTGCTAACGGTATGGAAGGTAAGGTATTATTTAAAAATAGTTATGATGCTACAGTAGCGACTATTACTCTACCTTCAGCTGCTTTTGTTTATGATAATGTAAACTATGTTCTTACAGTTACAGGTTCTAGTATTACAAGTACTATTGAATCATTATCAGGTAAAAATCAGTTATATAATATCAAATCTGTAGAAATAGTACTTCTTAATGATGATAACTCAACATTTGATACTATAAAATATACTGTTCTAGATGTTAAAGGTAGATTAAGTACGCCTGATAGCAAAGAAACTGCTAGAATGTACACAATAGAGTATAGTTCTTCTCCAGCTAGTGAAAACAGATATTATGTAGACTGGAGAGCTAGACATTCTCATTCATCAGTATGCTTAGTTAATAATGAAGGAACTATTACTGAACATAGTATGACTGTAACTAAAGTTAGCCTATCACCTTTAGACTTTACTAACTTCCATTATTATGCTTGTAAACAAGGTATAGTATGCGATAATGTTTATGGAAATACTACATTACACGCTGATACACTAACTAAGGCTATGAATAATAAAGTCATAGAGTTATTTAGGTTATTCATACAAGATGAGCAACAGACTTATATGCCTAGACTAATCTATATCCACAATGTAGGATATAGTGTAGACCCTACTAAATATCATAATTTTGCACAATGGTTAAATGGTATTGACCTTATTAAAAATGCAAGTTACAATGGAAGATTAGATTATACATATTTAGGTGATGTTCCTTATGATGAAGATTTACCTGTTAATCCTACAAAGTATTATATAGGTGCTAATGGTAAATTCCTAGAAAAAGATACAGCCTGGGCTAATGAGCAAGCTCTTATAGATTCAATAAATGCTGATTCTAGATATTATAACGAAACACATCCTGATGTTGATTTATACATAGGTCCAGCTACTATTTATAAACAAGCATATTCTTTAATGTTTGCATTATATAATCATACTTATGGAGATACTTTAGAAGTATTAAATAAGGATATGGTTAATGCTAATAAGGGTAAGAAACTTTATTATAAATATCGTTTATACTCTTATGGAGAAAATGAGTTTAAGAATTGCATTTATGTATCTGATTCTAATTCATTTATAACAAGTTTATTAAATACAATAGACTTACCTATCTCACAGGATAGTAATATAACTGCTTTAATACCTTGGAGAGAATATTTAATAGCTTCTAATGAATCTAATATATTCTTAATTACTCCAACTGGAGATGGATTTACATCTAAGGTAATTAATACATTTATAGGAATTCCTAAAAAGGATAGTGAAACACTAAAGTCTATACTAAACGGAGTTATATTTAAGTCAGGATCTAAAATATATTCATTACAGCCATCTGTATACTCTAGTAACGATAATGTGTTGAATATTATAGATATTTCTAAACCTGTAGCTCCTTACATTGTAGATACTCAATATGATAACTTTGCATTTACTACTGAACAGCATTACTATCTATGTATTCCAAATACATCATCTACAACAGTATTAAAATATGAATATGCTACAAAGATATGGACTAAACATACATATCCTGATAGATTTGTTAGTGCATTTGTTAATACAGTTGACGATATACGTGTAATTGGAAAGCATAATGTTTATTACTTTAATCATACTAAAGAAGATATACCTGAAGTATATGCTGATTTACACCCTAAGTGCTTTGCACAATATGGTGATTTAGTTCTAGAAGATGGTTTATATTATCCTAGCCCATTTGAATTCTATGTGGACACAGGACAGAAATCATATTCTATGAATAATATAAAACAATTTGTAGAAAGCAAATTAATATTTGCTATCCTAGATAGTAATGATAGTATACCTTTAACCGTTGACGTATATGTTGACAATTATAGTCAAATATTACATGTTGATCCTGCTACTTCTAGCTCATTCTGGAGAAAAATGGAATCAATGATATTAGGTGCTGATATTCCAGCTGGTGCTTCACAGTATCAACCTTGTATTAAACAACTATTCCTTAGATATTCAGGTAAAGGATATACTATTAGACATAGAATTTCAGGATTATCTTATTCTAATTTCAAGTTCTATGTTTCATATTACAGATACAAGTCTACAATTAATAAACATTAAGAGTGGTGATTTTACTCACCACCTTTTTGTTGACAATATTTGTTAAACATTTTATAATTTAATTAAAGATTGCATATAGGAGGAAAATAAAATGTTAAATGCACAACAAAGATTAATTAAAAGTTTAAAGAATTTATGTAACAAAGTAACTGGTAAGAAATCTACTAAGTATTCCGTTACTGGCGTAATTGATGATATTGCAGCTAATTATACTGGCACAGGTGGCTCAGGAGGAGATGTAAAAGTTGGAATAGGTGATAATTGGGTATTACCTACAGCATTTGTCAACCCTTATGTTAGTAACTTACATTTAGATGCTTTAGCATTAGATTTTAATTTAGCTGATTTTATTGAGAAGAATCTAAATGTTATTAATCATGCAAATACAGGTGTATTTGTTCGTCCAACAGGCTATGAGATAATCGGTATTAGAAGTACTGCTATTGATGCTTGTTATAATGTTGACCAATCTTATAGAGGATTATATGTTAAAGTCGTTTCTGGACAAACTTATGAATTACAGCTTATTCTAAAGTCTAGACTACTTGATGTTGAAGAAGAAACAATTATTCAAAGAGTTGAAGTTACAGGTGCTGATTTGAACAAAACACCAGTAGAAGTCTTTAGAGAATTTAACTTTGGTATGAATAATGATGAAGTTAGTTCAGAAATAGCAACATTCTTTAAGGATTTAATTTCTTCAGCATCAGGAACTTCTACTACAGGCTATGATTTTAAATCAATCTATTTTGCAAGTTACGGAATTCCAATGTTTACGAGATTATATACTATAAATAATGTTTTTAAAGCAGTATTCGGAATTTCATTAGACGATATGCTTCGTGAAGCTGATAATGTATAATGAAATACTATATTAGAACAACCTTAGAAAGACAATTAAATAACTCATACTCACAAATAGAGTATGAGTTATTAATTGATAAAGAACATAATGCTAGAAAATCCTTTGTAGAACAACTAGAACATCTAGCTACTTTAAATGAAGATTGCGTTATTTTAGAAGATGATGTATTATTATGCAGAGATTTTAAAAATAAAATTGAAGATGTTATAAACGAACATAAGAAAGATATAATTAGTTTCTTTTGGAATCCAAATTCTTATGAAAAATCAAGATACACCTTCTTTTTTAATTGGAATCAATGCGTTTATTATCCAAAAGAATTATTAAAGCCTTTAAGTGTAGAGTTAAGAAGATTGTATACATTACAGCCTAATAGACCTCACGATGAATTAGAGGGTGATGCTTTATGTAATTTAGGTATAAAAACTTGGATTCATAGACCTTTTTTAGTTCAACATTTAGATAATGATACTCTAATTCAAAAAATATCCCGTGGAGATAGAAGAACTCCATACTTCATAGACTATCTAGATGAGTTAGGTATCAGTTATAAAGAAGCATCTAAAATAGATAATCTAATGAAACTTATAAACTTAATGTTTGAAAAGTTTAAGGAGGTTTAATATGTTAAAAATAAATAATAATTTATATGTTAACAAATCTAATATAGTTAAAGCTGTACAAGATAATAGTGAATATTATCTTATTTTAACAAATGATGTTAAAATACGTGTATCTAAAGAGATATATGACTCTTTGAAAGGAGATGTTACTAATGATTGATGTAAATGATAATGTTATATTAAATCCTGATAATGTAGTTATTGCAGAACAGAAAGGTTCTATGTATAAACTTACATTAACCAATGGTAAGATACTATATGTTAATTCAGATGTATATGAGGATATTATAGCATATGAAAGTGGTGGTGGAGGTTCTACTACTGAATTATACGAGCATAGAGTTACCTTTAACTTGATAACTATGAATAATACCACTATACCTTTAAAAAATAAATTTTATTCAACGTCAAGCACTCCACTAACTAAAGAAGAATGTTACAATAAGATAATGGAGTTAAAAGATTTAGATAATAGATTGTCATTATGGGTTCCTTTGGGATTAGGAACAAATAATTTGAAGTTTTTATATTTTTATCAAGATTATGGATATACAGGAAGTGGAGGTTCGGATGCCATTAAATTAGATGGAACTATTAGTTCAGTTTATTTTTATGCTCCAAATTCTAACAAAACGTCTTCTACTGACGAAGTTACGCAAGTATTTTAAGGAGGGAAACAAATGAAATATTATTATAATGCAGAAAGTAATTCATTTGCGATTTCAACTAACTTTGATTTCAAAGAAATCCCACAAGGATACAAAGAGATTTCAAAAGAAGAATTTGAAAAATTACAAGAAGTAGAAACAAGTGATGAAAATTCTTCTATTCCTGAATAATGTCTACACAATGTCTACTGACAATTTCAAAAATTTAATTAGAATAGGAGGTGTAATATAGATATGAAAAGTTTCATAGACAAAATATTAGACGCTCCAAAATTAGTATTTAGAATTTGGATAATATTATGGTTAATTTTAATCATTCTATTAATTTTAAAATTTTGTTTTGGAATATGGTACCCTATCGTATGTGACATTGAATGGTTTAATAACTTGTGTTATTACATAGATAATCACGATATTGTATCTAAATCTATAATGTTTGTATTCTATGTGCTTAGTAGTAATATATTACTGTTTATTTGTATAGGTAAAACTAAATATTCTAAATGGTATTATATGGTAATTATGAATCTAGTATTTACATGTATGTTTCTATCTAAGTTTATTCACAATTCTCTAGGAATAATCTCAGAAATTCTTGTAGTACTAGCTTGTATAATTTATAATATCAAAAAGAATACATTTGACAATAAGATTGCAAATATCTTATTACCTATAATATTTTATATTCTATTAAATTTATGGCAATTAACAATACTTCTAATAAGAGGCACGTCTAGTTTTAAAATAGATGAATTGCCTAATTTAATATCATATATTTTACAAATAGACTATTACATATTCTTAATTATAACTTGGATTGAGGTGAGTTTTATGGGTTTATTTAGTTGGGGTTGGTTCTGGTCTAAAGACATTACAGTTTTAAAGGCTGAAAAAGAAAAAGAACTAGCAAAGAAGAATCCTGATTTAAAGAAAATTGCTAAAATTGATAGCAAAATTTCTGAATTAGAAGGAAAGTAAAATGCTCGTTAAATTAAAGGTTAAGAGTTTAATTATAGCAATAATCTATAATGCAGTTCTCTTAACCTTTTCTTATTTTATAGACAGGTTCTTCCAAATGCTAATGTTCATATTATTCTTTAGCGTGATCCAAAATTGTTTTAGATATAGATTCCACGCTGATACAATACAGCCTAACCCAATAAAATCAGTAAAATTATGTAAATTAATAACTGTTGCAATAGAGTTAACTTACCTAGCTTTATGTAAAGATTTAGACATATCCGTATACAGCAATCTTGCATTAATTTTACTTATAGCGTTTATAAATTGTATATTAGAGTTATCTTTAGAAAATTACTTCATTAGACATGATGTACTAAAAGATAAATCTAAACTAATAGAATTATGTAATGCTCGTAAAATTACAAAAGTTGCGTGTAATAGATTAATTTTAAAATACATAGAAGGCTACACTTATCAAGAAATTGCAGACCTAGAATGTGTAGACATTGAAACAATTAAAAAGTCAATATCGAGAAGTCGAAAGAAACTATTTATGAACTGAGAAAAAATCTCAGTTCTTTTTTTTATTTGTCCACATTTTGTCCACTTTATCCACATTTTTACCTACATATAATGAAGGTGAAAGGTGGGAAAACTTATGCAAAACTTTAATAATTATAACGGCTATCAACAGCCACCATACTATAGTAATCCTTATCAACAACCTAAAAGTCAATTAATATTTGTTAACGGTATTGAAGGTGCAAAATCTTATATGATGCAACCAAATCAAATAGTTATGCTTTTAGATTCTGATGACCCTATAGTATATAAAAAGACATCTAACGCATACGGACAGGCAAGTATAGAATGTTTTAGGTTAGTACCTATACAGGATTCAGAACTACATCCTCAGCCTCAAGAATATGTATTAAAGAAAGACTTTGATGCTCTTTTAGAGAAAGTTAATTCTTTAATGCCAAAGGAGGTAAAAGATAATGCCTAATCCTTTTAGAACTTACTCACCACCTTACACTCCTAGTGACAATATTAAAAATATTTATAGAGCTATGAGTCAATCTAATAACCCTTATCAAATGTTTATGCAGTTAGCAGGTAACAATCCTCAAATGAAACCTATCATCTCTGCAATGCAACAGGGTAACTCTCCTAGAGCTATATTTAACAGTATGTGTCAACAACGAGGTATTAATCCTGATGAATTCATTAAGAATATCACAGGTTAATATAAACTTCTAGGAAAGGGGGACTAACTCATGGACGGAATTACTCCAACTTATAACATAGGTGGAAACAATGATGGTTTCTTCGGTGGATCAGGCTTATGGTTATTTGCTATCCTTGCTTTAATGTGGGGAGGTAATGGATTCGGCTTTGGTAACCGTGGTAACGTAGGCACTGAGGCTATTCAGGCTGATGTAAACAGAGGTTTTGATAACCAAAATTTACAAGCTCAAACTAGAGATATTCTAGATGCTGTAACTTCAGGTACTGCTCAATCTGTAGCTGCTACTAACCAAACATTCCACGATATGTTAGGTTCTTTCAATGATAAGTATAGCGAACTTCAAAGAGATGTTGCTGGTTTAGCAGTAGGTCAAGCTAATTTATTAGCTAAGGAGAATGAATGTTGCTGCGCATCATTAAGAGCCATTGATGGTGTAAATTACAATAACGCTATGAATACCGCTGCTATCAAAGAGGCTATCTTATTAGATGGTCAAAAGACTCGTGATTTAATCACAGAGAATAAGATGGAAGCAATGCAAGCTAGAATTAACCAATTAGAGTTAAATCAAGCTGTAGCAGGTGTTGTAAGATACCCTTCACAGACTACTTATACAAGTGGTACAAATCCTTTCTGCAACTGTGGTTGTGGATGTGGAAATATTTAGTCATTTAGACAAGACATTATGTCATTTTGGGAACTGATTTAATGTCGGTTCCCTTTTAATTTAGGAGGATAATATGAGAACAAATTTAATTTTTATGACAACTAATACTGATGAAAGTGTATTAGCAAATGGATTAATTCCATTAAATACAGTTCAACGTAAGTACGGTTGTGCTGTACAACCAACTTTAAACGGTATAAGTTTAACAAGACCTGGATACTATAAAGTATCTGGTACTATTACATTTACTGCTCCAGCTGCTGGTGATGCTATAGTCCAAGTTCAAAAGAGTAATACTGATGTTCCTAGTATTACTGCTAGTGAAACAATTACTACTGCAGATACAGAAGTTAGGACTTTGCCTATCGAAGGCATTGTAAAAGTATTCTGTAATGAAGGTTTTGTTACTCTTAATATAGTTAATACAGGTATTGCTATAACAGTTCAAAATGTAGCATTAGTTGTTGAATATCTAGATTAGGAGGTATCCTATGCACAAGAAATTAATAGAAGAAGCTACTCAAGAACAGCTAAAAGAGTATGTTAAAGACTCTTTAACTATGCTTAAAGAAACTCATCCTGATATTTATGAAGATTTAGAAATGTATCTTTATAAAGAGATCCATGGATGTCATTTCAACTCATGGATGCTTGAGTGTGCTTTAAAGGGTATGGTTAATGAAGATGGTACTTCAGGAGGTCATTGGACTGTAGAACAAACTAATGCTGTTGCTAGACAAAACGGCATTGTATTCGATAATTTCAATGAATATGATTGGAATTATGTTATGAATATGGTTTATTCTGATTATTATGGTGCAATACCTAATGATACTTCAGCATATGTCCGTATAGCTAAAAAGTTTATAATGGATAAAGATGCAAAGAATGGAAAAGCTTTAACATACTATCTAGCAATGAGAGGGTAATATACCCTCTTTTAACATTTAGTGTTGAAAATAACTTTAAATAATATTAAAATAATAGTAAGGAGTTGATAGTATGACATTAGAAGAACAAATTGAATTGTTTACACAAAAACTTGTTACTAAAAATAATCTACCTTCTTGGTTTCATAGAACTATTAAAGACCTTATAAGTAAAAATGTAACTATTGAAGAATGGAATACTTTCACACAATATATTTCTAACAACACTTCAGATATTAAATCTATAGAAGAATTTGTATTACTTTTAGCAGATTATATTGAAGGATATACTACTAAAGATTATGTAGATGGACAAGATGCTTCTACATTACAATCTGCTAAAGATTATGCAGATAATAAATTTGAAACTAAAGTAGATGCTTTTAGTGGGAATTATAATGACTTAACAAATAAGCCTACAATTCCTGTAGTTCCTACTAATGTTTCTGCATTTAACAATGATGCAGGCTATCTTACTAATGTTAATTGGAATCAAGTGTCTGGTAAACCTACTTTTGCAACAGTTGCTACAACTGGAAGTTATAATGATTTAACTAATAAACCAACTATTCCACATTTATACCAACACAATATCGTAGGTATGACTACTGATTTACAAGATTTTGTATTATTTAGTTTTATTAATACAACTAGCACACCAATGACGTACGGTGAAGTAAGAGAATGGTTATATAATAATGGATTTACTGGAGAAGGAACTAATGAACTACGTTATTTACCAGCAACTGGTAGATGTTCAGCAGATTCATTTGAATTTGATTATACACCTCCTGACCAAGCAACTACTAGCGATTACTGTGAATCAGTTGTAGTCGGTGTTAGAGCTACAAGCGAAGATGATAATGAAATTAAAGCATTAGTTAGTAGACTAAAAGAATATTCTAGTGGTGTAGATACTTACGAAGAAGATTATATGACTATATCAAATTCATTTACAGACACAGTAGTAACATTATGTTAGGAGGAAGAATATGACAACATTAGAAATTATTTTTACAGTAGTGATTGGACTTATAGCGTTAATTTTAATTGGATATTACGCTATTAAGATTATTAAAAACAACTATATCAATAAGATTTATGATGGTATAGTACAAGCAATGAAGCGTGCAGAATCTTTATCATTATCAGGTCCTGCTAAAAAAGAATATGTATTAAATCAAGTTAAAGCAACTTGTAAGGATTTAGATATTCCATATGACTTTATTGCAAAATTAGTAAGTAAAGTTATAGAAAATGTTATAAAAGGTTATAACTCAATGATTAAGTAAAGGAGGTTTACCACATGGCAACAAATGTAATGGATTTTAGATCTCCTTTAGCTTTATTATCAGGAGTAGGATTTGTAAATGCTGGTGCTGATGGGTATCTTAAAAAACGTGACAAGAATTGGTTTAATAATTTCCTATCATTTGGAGCAGGTGGAGATACTGAAGCATCTACTAGAGAACTAGGTAGATGGTTCAAAGATAATTACCTTTCTAAATTAAATGATAGTAATGTAACAGACTATGTCAATTCTTTAGATGATGAAACATTAGGTGCTTTAATGAGCCAATATTATGATGAAACTAAATCTGATTGGCTGGGTACAGAATCTGTATTAGATATTAATAATCTTATTAATGATATTAATAAAATGTCTAATGTTAATATAGGTCCATCTTTAGAATCATATCTAGGAGATTATGCAAATGAAGCAGACCAAGCTATAGATGACGAAACTCAAAGAGTTTTAGCGCTATATGACCAAAATCTAGCTCGTCAAACTAATAATTATAATGCAGAACTGGAAAACATGAATCGTAGTTATAATGACTACGCTAGACAGGTTTTAGCAAATGATTATAATAAAAATGCTCAACTAATGGGAACTGTCCAACAGAATATGGACAAAGCTCGTAAAAATGCTTTAGAGGCAGGAGCTAATGCTGGTCTAAGAATAGCAAGTAATGTAAATACATTATTATCTGCTCAAAATAAACAGGCTGCTACATCTCTAGAAACTTCTAACCAATTAGCACAAGCAATGATGAATCAACGTAGTGCTGCTTCTAGCTTACGTGGAGATTATAACAATATGTTAACTAATGATACAAATGCTAGAGCAGGTTTAGAGTCAGGTAAATTTGAACGTAAGTTAAATGCTAGAAATGCATTATATGATTCTAGATTAAATGAATACAATACACGTCAACAAATTAATACTGAAAAGAATGGCAATTATACATCTAATCCATTCTATGATTCTTATACAACTTATAGAAAGGCTAACAACTATTAAAAGGAGGTAATAATATGGCAATTACAGATGGAATCTATAGAAATTATAGACCTGGAAATTATATGCTAGGTACTATGTCTGATGATGATTTGCTTTACAATATTAATGTTCAGCAACAAGCACAACAACGTGCTAATGTCATGCAAAATTTCTATAAGAAAAATAGAATTAGATCTAATATGGAGCATCCTACATTCCAATCAGATGCCTCAAGTGGTGGAGGAAGTGGATTTTTCTCTCCTTTAGTAACTTGGGCAAGAGGTATTAAGCCTGAAAATTCAGGTTGGAGTTTAACAGGTAGAGAAGGTTCTCTAGGTATAGGTAATACTGGAGGACGTGCAGGTTTAACGCTAGGTGGCAAAAACTTAGGTGGTTTAGCAACTGCAGGTGCAGGTATTTACCAAGGTATTAGAGGAATTCAAAATCTAAATGATTTATCTGAAACTAAATCTACTAGAGATGATTTATTAAACCAAATTAGAGCATCTGCAGCAGGAAATCCTATGTTATCTAGTTATCTAACTGATGATGAAATGGCTACTCTTAATAAAGTAAGACGTGGTAATTTTGATAATGATGCATCAAATAGTAATATGTTTGGTGGAATTCTTAAAGGAGCTGGAACTGGTGCATTAACTGGTTTAGCAGGTGGACTTCCAGGAATTCTAGTAGGTGCTTTAGGTGGTGCAATTAATGGTGGAGTATCTTCACAGAATGAAGCACAACAAAGAGAAAATGCAATTCTTGAAGGATTATATAATTCTTTAGCAAATGCAAATGCACAGTATAAGCGTATGCGTATTCCTAATTATACGGGTCTAGGATTACAATCTCGTTATACTAATCAATGGATGTAATTATGGATAATACTACTTTTATGGGATTGTTAATTGCAGCACTTGCTGTACTTTTAACAATATCCGTAGCGTTATTAACTTTAGTTATAAGACCCGTAATTAATCTTAATAAAGATATTACTAAAACTAATGATAGCGTAGACAGATTAAATTCGGCAGTTACTAATTTAGAATCTCGTGTTACTAAACACGGTGAGACATTAGATAATCACGAAGTTGAAATTGCTACTATCAAAAGAGATATAAAATACCTAGAAGGAGGTAGATAACATGGCAAAAAGACCTAAAGTAACTCCTACATCAGATCCAAGACAAGTTCCATTCTTATCAGGAATGTTTGCTAATATAGGAAAAGATGAAGCAGTTAGAAAAAGACTAACAAATAATATTACAATGAATAACCTTAGTAAGAATAAGGATTACCTAGCAGCTATGCAAGGTTTACCTGAAGGTTATACTGACGCTGACGTAGCAGCAATTATGGACAAATATAGTCCAAGTGCAACTCCTTCAGCTGAATCTTTAGATGCTATGTTTAATGACCCTTTCAAGAAGGGTTCAGGTAATGCAGGTTCTATTATAAAAGCTTATATCGGAGCTCATCCAGTTAAAGCTGCAGCTGGTGCTGGATTAGGACTAGCAAATATATCTGGTTTAACAGATAATGATTATTATGGTGGACAGCTTGCAGGTCTTGCTGCAGGTGGATTAGGCTCTGCTTTCCTAGGTAGTGGATTTAGTCCAATGCTTACAATGGCAGGTGGAGCATTAGGTTCTCTATTTGACAAACTACGTCAAAGACAAGCAGAGAATAATAGACAGTCTCAATATAATCAATACTAGGAGGTGTTAGTATGAATGGAAATTCAACACTTTCTAGTATGTATCCTTGGCTATTAATGTCAGGTATGACAATGGTTCCTACTTTAGGTTTTGGTATCTATGATAGAATAGAAGCAAAGCGTAAAGAAAAGGAACAGCAAAATCAATTAGCACAATGGTATGCTATGCAAAATCAACAGAACGGAGGTATGAGATAATGGACCTTAAACAAATGTATGACACATTAATGCAGATAGGATATGATAAACCAAGAGTGTTAAATATTATTAAACAAGGTATGAACCCTAATGTAGGTTATCTAATATCTCAATATGGTGAAAGTACTCCTGAAGTTGCTTTAGCAAATGCTTATCCTGAAGTATTTGGATACCAAGAAGATCATTCTGTATTCCCTTCAGACTCACCATCTTTATCAGGATGGAATCAAGATGCTTATAACTCAGCTGGAGCATTTGGAAATGTCCCTGCTGAATATTTTGAAAGTCCTGAAAATTATCTTTCAATAGCCAATAGTAGAGATTTTCTAGCTGGATTGCCTAACAGTGTTCCTGCTTCATATAGAGATGCTATTATGAATTCTTATAGGCAAGACCCTAATTGGTTAGAATTAATAAATTATTTAGCTAATAAGCCTAAGAGGTAACTAATATGCAAAATCAACAAGGAGGTAATAGATAATGCCTAGTTATAATAACCCTAATGATGTACTTGATTTAGCTCAACGTATTTATATGAAACAACCAAATCTAGGTAATGTAAATGTTAATAACTTATTAAGAGAAGTAGAAATCTTAGCTAATCAATCTTTAAGTCAACCTGGATTAGGTGTTCAAGGTATAGATGATATTACAAAAGCAAGAGCTTTAAATAGATTACTAGGAGAACCTAATTATCCTCAAGTTACTAGAGGGGTAGACCTTAGATACCCTGTACGTAATGAATTAGGAATTAAAATGTATCAAGACTTAAATGATTATAATTACAGTCCTGAAGATGATAATTTTTATACTGACCCTGATAAATATTTCTTCGCTGATGATACTATTACTACACCTTACATTCCTACTTCAGCATTATATACGAACTTTTCATCATCTAATGATTATCCACCTATAGAAACTATGACTGTTAGACCTCACCTAAATACTGCTTTAGGTAAATGGTATTTAAGTAAGGGTGGCGTTAAATAATATGTATAATCCAAACAAACCTATTATGTTACCTGTAGATGAAGAAACTCCTGCTGATTTAGAAAATGCATTACTAAAAGAATATTATAAAAATTTAGCAATAACTAAAGGTGTTAAACCTCCATTCCTAAATACAGGTAAGATTTCAGGTATGACTTTAACTCCTGCAGGATTTGACGCTAAAGATTTATTTAGCAATATATCTGATGAAGAACTACTAGAAGTTATGTTAGCTGCAAGAAAGCCTAAATAATTAGGCTTTTTCTTTTTTAAACTTTTATTGTATAATAAGAACAAAGGAGTGATTCATATGAATTTTATTGTAAAACATAAACCAGTATTCTATTTACTACAATATACTTGGGGACTATTATTAAACGCTATAGGTTTAATTATATCTCTAGTATTACTAATATCAGGACATAGACCTCATAAGTTTGGTAATAACTATTACTTTACTGTAGGTAAAAATTGGGGAGGTTTAGAGTTTGGAGTTTGTTTCCTATGTGGAGAACTTAATCAGACTCACCACCTTAAATGCCACGAATCAGGGCACGGAATTCAAAATATTATATGGGGTCCTCTATTCCCATTTGTAATTGCTATTCCTAGTGCTATCCGTTATTGGTACAGAAGAAATCACATATGCAAAACAGCATATGATGACATTTGGTTTGAAGGTCAAGCGACAAAGTTAGGAGAGAAGTATTATGGCGATTGTTAAAAATCTTATACCTAAAAGAGAAAAGAAGCCTGTTGTAGTAGATGATTTCTTTGACCCTCTATTCAATAGACGTGCTAAAGAACAAATAAGAAACAAATATGGTGTAGATAATCTTGCTACGCCTATTTACGGTTTTGCAGATTTAATTGATAATACATTCATTCCTAGAGAAAATAGCTGGGGACCTTTAGGACCAGCAATGGGAATTTTAGGTAACTTTGGTAGAACTCTAGATAAAGCAGAAGATTTTATCTTAGGTGGAATTACTGAAGGTACTAACGCTATTAATCAGATAAATCCACTTTCTTCTACGCCTGACGTCAAAGTTCATAATCCTCTAGAACAAGTTTTCATAGAAGATGAAGATTACACAGGTGAGAAGTTATTATCTGCTATGGCTAATAACATGGGTAGACTTGCAGGTAATACAGTAGTAACTGAACAAGATTTTGATGGTACTTGGAAACCTACAACTCTAGGAATAGAGCTTGCAACAGACCCTGGAATCTTTGGTGGTTTCCTAGCGAAGAACGCAGTTAATTCTTCTGCTAAATCTATTGGACAGTTATTGTCAAATTATGATGACATAGTTACTAGAGGAGCTTGGGACGTAACAATCCCAGGTGTTAGAACTACAATTAAAAATCACCTAGGACAAATTAGACAATTACTTGCTGCTAATACAGCAACTCCTTATAAAGATGTCCCTTTAAAAGATTTACTTAACGGTACTAAATCTACTGAAGAATTCGTTAATGAAATTGTAGATAAGAACATCTTTGACGCTAATCAACGTTGGCAAGATGCTATTGCAAGTGTACAAGAAATGTCAAAAACATTTGATGATATTCCTAATGTAACTAAAGTATTACGTAGCGAAATAGATGAGATTGAGAAAAATCTTGTTGAATTAGGCTATGGAGGAGACGAACTAACTGCTATCACTAGAGATATTCGTGGTAAGCTAGATGATATTGATAGCTATATCGCTGATCCTAAACAATTTAATACTGAATTGTTTAATCCTCAAACTATAACTGATACTGTTAATAATGCTTTAGCAGTTAAAGATTTTGATGATATAGCAAGAAACTCTACATACAGTTCTGCTAGAGTAAATGAAGATATTGTTCAAGCTCTAGGAGATGAAACAGGATTAGGAGTTTTATCTAAAGAAACTGGACTTCCAAGAGCTGAATATATCTTACCAGAACAAGAATTATCTGATTTAGATTACGAAGCCTTAAATTCAGAACTAGCTGATTACCTAAAGGAAATGTCAGACAACCCAGGACATCCTTTAGATTTAAAATATGCTGGTATCAAATATACACCTCAAGACAAATTTAACAAAGTCCTAGAAGGTGATTATTTTGAAGATGAATGGGCTTCGCAAATAGCGTCAAAAAAGGCTAAGGAATTAATAGAAAATACTCCTAGACAGAAGCATTTAGTAAAGTTTACAACATCTGTTTATAAAAATGCTAACTCTGAAATAGGTAATGCTGCTGTAAAATATTTACAGGATAATGTAAAATCTATAGAACCATTAAAGAAGTTATTTTACGGCGATAAACTAGATGATGAAACTTATAAATTATTTGATTATATCTCAGAAAAAGATATTAAGTATCTTGAAAATAATGTAAATAAATTACAAGGACTTACTAAGAATAATTCTAATTTAGATATATTAAATGCAGCTGAAGCTATATCAGATAAGTTAAAATACATTAAGAAAAAATCTTATAACTTACCTACAGGTTTAAGTTATGCTCTAGATACATTACCTAGAACGCTTGACGATATTGTTAAAACTGCTAAATATGGTTATGGAGATTATAATATCCAAGATGCTATTCGTACATTTAATGAATCATTATCTTACTATAAAGACTTCTGGGATATAAATTCTTATACCATGGTTAAAAATTATCTATGTGATGTAGACTCTCCAGTAGATATAGTATTAGATAAAAACTTTAAATTACCATTTAGTAAAGCTATAGAAGGTAATCCTAGATATGCTGGATATACTATACGTGATCCAAATCAATTATTGGACATTATACGTAAAAGAATAAATTATGGTATATATCCAAACGCTACCTCTGAATTCATTTTAAACAATTCAAAATATCAAAAAGGATTGCTTAAGAAAGCTAATGCCTCTTGGGCTTCTAACATATATGCAAAGTTAGGTATAGACGACCTAAATCCTTTAGAAGCAGATTATGTAAAATACATTTCTTCTGAGCTAAGAAATGCTGGTGATTTGAAATTCCTTAAAGGAGATATTAAGGATAAGTTAATCAATGATTTAAAAAAGCAAGGTTTAGACTTTGACTTAAATTATAGAAATGTTGACACTTTCCTTCTCTCACCACCTAAACCTAAAGAGACTCCTGAAGAAATGATAAAGACTTTAACAGTAGACGCTGACGAACTAATGAGAGTAGGTAAGGAACGTGCAGTAGAAGCTTCTAAAAAAGCTCTAGCTGAATTACCTGATAACGCATTTGAAAAGTATGTAATATCTCCTCAAGACTTAAATAATGATATGTTCTTAAACACTATCAAAAAGAGAATTGAGGATTCAGGAATTCCTGAAGATGAAGGACGTACTTTGTTCAAATTAATATCCGAAGAAATGCAAGTCCCTATTAAAACTTCTAGAGGTGCTTATCACACACTTCGTACTGAACGAGTACGTAAGGCTTTATTTGATTCACTAGATATTATGAAACGTTATGGATTAGAAAATGGTAAGTATGATAAGAAAGCATATGCTCAATTTGCTAGGCATACATCTATGTATTATAATCATGCAGATGCCTTAAATGGAGACATTACAAAGGCAGATTCCTTCTTAGATGAATTATTTGACGCAGGTGGTATAAATATTCACCCCGTCGATAAAATCAAAAATAAAGCCAAATTTGATAAGCTACGTAATGAAATTATGCACAATATTATAACTGTAAATAGAGCTGCAGGTGGAAAAGACCCTATTTTGAAACTTGTAGAGACTAATATAGACAAAAATAAAACTATATTAGGTTATGTTCTTAATACAGATAATAAAAATGCTATCGTTCAATTCTCTAAAATGAACCTACCAGAAGGAGCTCTAAAAGATATTACTTGGGAAGCTCCAAATTTAGAAAAGGCTGCAGCTATTAAAAAGGAATTCGATGCATCAGGAGCTAAATTTACATTCGATGAATTAGACGCTATCCGTGAAAATGCACAGAAATCTTCAGAGGATTTCTCTAGAATGATTGGATATGATGACTTCAAATCTAATTACTTTATGCACGCTATGACATATAGCGACCACGCTGAGCGTTTCTTAAGTTCTAAAGTATACAAGGGCATTGATTTAGATAAACTAGATACAATGTCCAAGGAGTTCCAATCTTATAGAAAAACTGGATACCAACATGCCTTTGGTATCAGTCCAGTATCTAGAAGATTGAGAGGTTCTATTGATGCTTGGAATAATTTAGCACCTGACGTTAACGTATTCTCAGTTAATCCATATGAAATTACTAGAAGAACATTCACAGATGGTATTTTTGCAGATGCAAATTTCCAAAATCACGTAGGTATGTTCTTTAATCCTAATTTCCGTATCTCTAGTTATGCTGAAAATATAGATGATCTAAAAAAGATTATCTTTGCAAGAGATAAAAACGGAAATCTTACAGGTAATATGGATAACTTAATACTTGCTTCACCTAAATATAATGAATCAGGTAGATTAATAGGTTACACACAATACGACAAATTTAATGATAAAGCTCTAGAACGAGCTCTTAAAAATCCTGAAACAGTCTTATTACCTACACATGCTTTAGCACCTTTAGATAAACTACTTCGTAAAGATTTAAAGATGTCTAATAAGGTGTATGCGTTTATCAATAAGTATTTCACAATACCCGTTAAATTTGGTACCCTTACTAATTTAGGTTTCCTAACTGGTAACCTAGGTGATGCCTATTTAAAGCAAGCAATTACTATGTCAGAGAAGTACGGAACTTCTGTAGCATATGAGCTTGCAAGAAATGCTGAATCAGTTAAGAATGTTGTAGCTCTTAATAATAAATTCGATGGAACTTTTACAAAGTACGTTGAAGATATGAAGAAAGCTATGGGTAAAGATTTCATACCTTATTATGAACTTACTGATTCTCTAATTTCTACACCTAAAGCAAAGTTAAACTTTGAAGAATGGATTGAAAAGAGTTTAGCATTAGGTAGAATTTCACAAGGTGAAGCCAATGTTTCTAGATTGTGGTTATACTTAAATAACTATGAACAGGTTATGACAGGAGACTTCCAAAACCTTGGTGATTTACTAGAAATGCAAAGCAAGAGTGAATATGCTAAACCTTTAAATCCTGCTGAAAAACTAATCAATAAAGCCGTTAACATTAAACCTACAAAAGGTGTAATGTGGGCATCTGGTAAAGTAGAAGAATATGCAAGAGCTGCTGAAATTCTAAATGATTTAACTAGACGCTATTCGTCAAAAGAAATCTATGAAATCCTAGGCGACCCTGAGAAATATGCTAAAGAATTCGACATGATGAATGTTAAGTTATCTGAAGCATTAAACACAATGAACGCTTCTAACTTTAACTATGAATATCTAAATGATGTATTAGATAGTTTCGGTACTTTAGTTCCTTTCCCAACATTTGTTACTAAAAACTTTGCATATTGGTTAGACATTATGGTTAATAAACCTGAAGTAATGGATTCAATAATCAACGCTCAAGAAGTAGCATGGCGAGGTAAGAATACAGCATCAGACCAGTTCCAAGCTGAAGCTAAAGGTAGAGGAGCAATTCCACTTAGAGCGTCAAAAGATAGTAAATTCTTAAAAGGTATCTTTAAGCCAACTCCATATCAATCTATGTTTGGAGCATTTGACTTATTACAAAACCCTGTAGAGAATTTAGCGTTTAGAGTAAACCCTATCGCAACACCTATCACTCACCACCTTCAAAAGCCTGAGAATGATAAGTATAGACCTTACTCATTTGACCCTTATGAAAAGAATGTTAAACGAGGAGACCCTAACTATAGCGTATTAAGAGCTACTTTCCATAGACTAAATCCTTATGATAGAACATTACAGAACTGGTTAAGATTACCAGCCAACCTAAGTAGCAATAACGCACAAATATCTAACGTTTTGCCTTCAGTATTCCAGCCTGATTTCAGCAAAACGTCTAGTAATAAAAATAAAAAGAGGCAATAATATGCCTCTTTTCTTTGTTATCCAAATATGTAAAAATTCAAGAATATGAATATTGCTATGTATGTAATAATATTAAATAAATTAAAATTAATTCCTTTATTTCCTAGAACTGCACATATTAAAAATACAAAATTCATAAAGAATTTAAACACAATTAAACTCCATAATATCCAAGCAAATACTAACATATTATCACCTACCTAATATAAGGAGTTGAAGATTCTGTAGTCTTTAGATATTGTTCATAAATTTCAGGATGATCTTCCTTTAATTTAGCTTTATCAATATCACTTCTAGTAGTCACAGTGAACTTAATCTTAACTTTAGAATCATTTGAACGTTCTCCGTCTAAATATCTGTTAGTAATATCTGTTAAGACTAACTTCTTTTCAGTTTCTAAATCCTTAATCTGCTTATTAATATCTTTATATTTTCTAGCAGCTTCTGTGATTTCCTCAGTTTCTTTAGTAGGTTTATCAGCAGTTGCTATCATAGCTGCATTAATATCATCTTTATCTAATTCAGTTGTGAATTTAGGTGGAACGTGCATTGTCATATTATATTCATAGAATTCTTTAGATTTCTTTAATAACTCTGCTTGGAATACAGGGTTTGCAGGAATCTTAAAGTAATGCATTTCCCAATCCTTTTCAAATAATGCACCTAGGATAGCCATCTTAGTTTCAGTAACTAACATATATTCTTGTACCTGTGCATAATATGAAGCTGGGATTCCACAATAATCATCACCAAACCAATTTTGTTCTGCATATTCAGTAACTACCTTAATTTCACATACAATATTATTTGTATGCTTACGCATTGCAGGGTCTTTAGGAATAGCTAATCCATCTAGATTTGCCCTTAACCAAGGATATTTAGAATTAATCAATATATGATGTAACTCTAATACATCAAATCCTTTTTCAGCTAACATAGGTCTGAAGTAATTACTTCTAATTACAGGCTCTAAATCCTTACCTTTTCTAACTGCAGGCTTATCAGATACATCATTCTTGTAATCTAATACCTTTTGTTTATAAATTGATAATGGTGAAGCATATTTATTAAGTCCCATAATAGCTCCAATGTCTGATCCACCAATTCCCTTCTTACGAAGTTCTAACCAATCTTCCTCATTTTCAAATCCTAATACAGTTAAATTTGTATTAGTTTCTAGTCCATAGGACTTTAAAATTTTTAATGTTTCTTCTGCTGAAATCATTTATTTTTCCTCCTTTAATATTTTTACAGCATCTTTAGGTACTAAATAAACATTTTTATTTACAGTAACTGCAATGTATGCAGGTGATTTATAATTTGTAATACTTACTTTTGTACCCTTTTTTAATCTAATATGAGATACATATGTATCAACGTCTCTAATTATTTCTCCGTAACGCATATCTTTTTACTCCCATATTTCATAAAATACAATAAATGTTTTAAAGAATCTCGAACATGGTCGTTAGTTATTTTACCATTTAGGTAATAATAGTTTTTACCGTTCTGTTCTTTAACTTCATAACTAGGTATATACATTCCTAGATAATCATCTTTAAATCTTGCTTTAGCTTGTGAAGGACTTTGGAATGTATACCTAATATTATATTGTTCAAGTTCCCAGATTAACGCTCCTATAAATAAAGATGTTTCAGGCATTTTACCTATAAGAAAACCATTACCTCTAACAACGAATGATTCTATAACTACAAAATCACAACAACTTGCTACGATTTTCATAATTATATCTTCCCAATATAAATGTCTATCAGTATAATCTTTAGCTGCTAAACTATAGGTCTTAAGGGTATCCCAATTAAAATTATCTATAATTGATATTCCTGTATGACCTTTACCTTCATTAAATGAACCTGATGGGTCTATAAATGCATATCTCATATTAACAGCCTCCTAAATTTGCTAATTTCTTAAGTAACCATTTAGGTACTTTATAATATCCAACTGCTCTAGTTTCATCATTTGGATCTTCTTTAAATATCTTTGAATATTTAAGAATTCTTTGTTTAGAAATCCATCTAGCTTCTCCCATAACGAAGCCACCTGTAATTCTATTATCTCCAACATATGATTCAACATCTATTGTAAACTGAATATTATATTCATCTACTCGTGATGAGATTGGAATAACTAACACTTTGGAGTTGCTAGGAGATGAGTTTTGTAACACCATTGCAAAATGCAATCCTGAAAATTCATCTCCTATATTTTCACCAAATTCTACTTCATAAATTTCTCCAGTATAACATTGGAATTTACAACTGTAGTTTGTACTCCAAATTGTTTGTATTCTTTTAATCCAACATTCACGACTTAGGTCTAATAAATTCTTACTCATTTTATACCTCCTCGTGTTTTTCAGCCCAATTTGTATTAGTAACTTCAACTTCAGCTACAAGAGGTACAAATGTTTTGACTGTATTTTCCATAATGTGTTTAATCTTATAGATTACATCATGTTCACCTTCAGCTACGCATACGCATAATTCATCGTGAATACAACCTTGTAATTTAGTTTTATAATTACCTTCGTGTAACATCTTATTAACTCTTATAATAACGAGTTTAATAATGTCTGCTGCTGAACCTTGAATTAAATAATTATTAAGTTTATATACATCCTTAGGGTCAGTTATATAATATCTTCTACCTAATAAATTTGTAACATATCCACCGTTTTTAGCCCATGTACTAGCAACGTGCGCACCATATGTTTTAACATCTTTAAATCTAGCATAGAAACCATTATATAGCTTTTCAATAATTTCAGGAGCTGTATCTGAAACTATTTCTTGTATTTTATGTAAACTACCACCGTAAATTAATGCAAAGTTTACACGTTTACCTGTATATCTCATTTTCTTAAATTCTGCAGAGTTTATATCTAAATCTGGGAACGCTGATAATGTAGATTGAGTATGTAAATCTACACCTTTCCATTCTTCATTATCTTCATCATGATACCATTTATCTCCAACTTTGTGGCATTTAAACGGCATATATGCACGAAGCATATTAATATCTCCATATCCGTGAGTACATCTATATGTATATTCAGCTTGTAGTCTTAACTCTACTTGTGAATAATCAATATAAGCCATTTCTGGATAATCCTTATCAATTACGAACATCTTTCTAGGATGGAACAATTCAAAATCTGCTAATCTTGAGTAAATAGGATTTTTTGGAAACTGTTGAAAATTTGATGTAAAACGTCCACTAACAGCTCCTGCTGCATCATATTGTGTAAATACTTTAGAATCACCTGAATTGTTAAGTTTAAATAACATAGGATTTATATATGTTGAAATCCATTTTAACAAAGTACGTAAATAAATTACATTATCTAAATACTTTTTAACAGGTTCAGGCATAGAAGCATCTGTTTGAATTGCTATATGAATGGCATTTTTATCTGTACTTTCTAGATTATATCCATAAACATCTGCTAACATTTTCTTAATTGCTGCATTTTGATTAGGACTTAAATCTTGTCCACAAAGACTATAATTTTGTTGCTTAATTGCATTAATTTCAAATATTAGAGCTTGTTTACATTTAATAATGTAAGGTTTATTTACAGTATATCCTGTTCTTTCCATTTCTACTAAAGGCATTATTAAATCCATCTCACGCTTTAATATAGGAATTTGCTTCTTATCAGCTACTATTGGTAATAGAAGCTTTGCTAATTCTAGAACCATAATAACATCTACACCACCATATTTCTGCATAAGATTAGGATCTACATCAGCATATGTAAGATACATATTTGATTGCCAATCAGAAAATATCTTTTGTACTTGGAATGTATACATATCTAGTGTACCTGTAACATCCTTTAGAGTTTCCTCTATTTGACTCTTTTTTACACCGTATGGTTTTAATGCATTAGCTAATTCTTTTAGCTTATCTTTCCATAACTTATCTAGATAAACATCTATTGCTTTATCTGCTTCAGTATATGTAGAACCTAATAATCTTTTAGCTAAAGGTTTTAATCCCATACTATATCCCCCTTCACGTTCTGATTTAGATTCTAGAGCAAGTCTTGCTATAGATTTTAAATCACATAAAGGACATCCAGGATACTTATAACCTACATTCATAAACATACTAATATCGAATTTAATGTTATGTGCTAAACAAAGATTACTTCTAGTTAGAATTGCTTCATATAGCTTTAAAACCTCTTGAAACACTCCTTCTAGATTTAAACGAATATCGTAAATAATTACTCTATCATCGTATCCAAACTGCAATAAGAAAGGTTTATCGTGTCCTATATCTATATAGTTTTCATCTTTTTTAGCCCAATTTATTTTAGTATTAGTTTCAGTATCAAATGCCATCATAGCAATATGTGAGGGAAGCTCTCGTCTAAGAGCTCCTACATCCTCTAAATTTTGAATTATATAAAATGTATATCCTAACATATTGTATGTAGTCATATTTAATCTCCTAACCCTACGGAACTTCGTAGTTTCTTCATTGATGTATAGAACTTAGGTGTTGCAGAAATCTTATCCTTTGTCATAGTAACAAAATATTCTGTACTTAATCTTTGTACTACATCGTTAAATAATAAAGCATCTAAACCTGAAATTGTCATAAGAGTATTCTTTGCTACATTGTTATTATTCTCTAGATACTTTAATACTGCAGGGTATCTAGAATATAACTCTGTAATTACTGCAATATCTCTTGTTGTACAATTCATACGTTTACGTTCTTCGTCAACAAACTCTTTTAACTTAAAGATAGGATTATCATATAAGCTAATTAATAAGCTTGCTGCGATGTTAATATGTTCTTTCTTAACAATAATATTTTCATAATCTAAATCTGTAGAAACCATATATCCTGCAATAGCTACTGCTAATCTAGATAATTTTTTCCATGTTTCAGTTGAGAATATCTTTAAAGAACATTGATACTTTGCATTTAGCTTCTTTGAAAGCTCTACAATATAGATTTCCATTTCTTTAGAAATCTTAATTTGTTCAGGCTTTCTACTCCAAATCCATCTAATACGAGTTTGTAATTGATGTTTTGTAAATCCTACAGGTGGTTCCCATAATGGGTCAATATCATTTGCTGATTCACCTAATACATAAATAAAATCAAATCTTGCAATATCTTCTATTGAACCTACTAATGGCTTAATAATTGATATTCCATTAGGATATGATGCAATAGGTCTTGCAATACCTTCTTCATCAGCTTTGGCATTAGATAAGAATAAAATTCTAACAGCTGCAGGTAATGTTAAATCACCTGTGCTACGATTAATTCTAACTAATCCTGATGAACGAATATCAGTTAATTCAGGCATTAATCTATATCCTGCTTTAGCTAATTCTTCAAAGATAATTGCTTTATTATGCATACGAGGAATTAATCCTGGTCTAATTGCTGAACCTGAACCAGCCTTAACTGAACCTCCTACTAAGCCTGCAGGAGTAGCTGCTGAACCTGCTAAAGATGCAATTTGAGCAAGCCCATAAACTTCAGATAATGCTTGTGCAGTAGATGATTTACCTACTCTTGATTCAGCTACAATCAATCCATCTAGATAACCTTTAATATTTTCAAATCTACCAAAATTAAATGCTCTAGGAGTATGATACCATAAATCAATTAATCCTAATAATTTATTATCAACATCAAATTTTACATAAGATTTTTGAGCTTCAACTAATTCCTTAAATGGCTTTGATTGGAATTCAGCTAACTCTTTACATACTTCAGAAGTTACTGTAAATGATGTAATTACATCTGAACTTTCCTTAACTTCTAAAACGATTAATACTTGTTGCTGTCCTTTCATTGGATGAGGAACAACTTTATAAATAATCTGATAATTCTTACCTGCTTCTAGCTTTTCATCAGTATAACAAGTAAACTCTGTACGTTTAATATCCTTTGCAATAACTGATTCAGTACAGTCTGCTACGATTGCTTTAAATATTGTCTTAGGGCTAGAAGTTGTAACTTTAACAAAATCTTCATTTCCCCAACCTACAATTCTTTGAATATTCTCTAGAATTTGAGGACCTTTTAGGTTACTATCTGTTAAGATTAATACATCTTCAAAATTAGATTTTTGTAAAGACCAATATTCTGTATCGCCTTTATCATGTTTATTAGTATCTTCTCTATTACCCTTATCAATCTTTTCAATAGTTGCATATCCTGGGACTGAATATTGATCTTCGTATGTAGCCATAACTTGAATGTTACTACGTACAGTCTTACCTAGATATGTAGTAGAAGCTTCATTTAAAGATACTTCAGGATATGATTTCTTTAGATAATCTTCTTGACAATCAGCGTCAAATAATTTTGCATTATTTAACATTTCATCAAATTCAGTATTACCATATTTATACTTTGTAAAGAAATCTGTAATATCTTCTTTTTCTTCCTTTACATACTTACCAATATCTGCAATATAAATTGATTTTGAAACAGAGAATAATGTAGATGCTAACTTTAAAGCTCCATCTCTACCTGGACCATCATTATCATATACAATATAAATTTGTCTATCCTTAAAATCATCTAAAAACATTGTAGGAAGCATCTTTGCTCCACCTAAAGAAATAGCATTATATCCATAAGTTCTAGCAAATGCCATATCCTTTTCACCTTCACATATAACTGTTGCAGTCATATCAGGTTTCCATAGATGATAAGGTAGAACTAATCCACCTTTAACTTTAGGATTTGAAATTGTTTTAGGTTGAATACTTTTATCTGTAGTATACTTTCTATAATCTAAAATCCTATTCTTTACAATAACTGGGAATAGTAATCTTTTAGAAGTTGTATCTGCCATAATTAAAGGTGTTCCTGTATCTGGATCACAACTTGTATAAGTATCACAACCTACCTTTAAATCTTCTAGTACCTTAGGATTAATTCCCATATGAACTAAATCCATATATGTACTATTACCTTTATACTCACCACCATCTCTAGAATATCTTTCATAATCATCTAGAGAATCTGAATTCATTAATAAGCTCTTAAATGAACTTACATTATTTTTATTAATATTAAAATATGCTTGTATAAAATCATTTTCGTTTCCGTGTGCTCCACATCCAAAACAATGATATACTTTTTGATTTGTATTTATTTGCATTGACGGCGTAGCTTCGGAATGAAAAGGGCAAGAAACAGTGTTCTCGCCCAATGTCAAACCTGGGTACACTAAATCAAATGCAGTTAAGCCAATTACGCTATCTGCCATATTTAGTTCCTCCTTAAATTTTATAATACATCATCTAAATTAATATCTAATGAAGGCTCTGCATCATTACCATTATCATCTAATGTAGGAATATCTGCAACTGTTGGCTTTTCAGGTTCAGGCATTTCAGTCTTAACTTCATCTGTGCTAAAAGCTGCTAAAACTTCTGCAGCTGATGTAGTTGAACCTGGAAGTGGCTTATAATCATCTACTTGATTATAATCTTGTCCATTATATTTTCTAATAGATACATCAATCATAACTGTCTTTGTAACTGCAGCCTTAATACCAAATGTATAAAGTTCAGCCATAGATGTGAATTCCTTATTCATATCTACGCCTGCTGCTGTTAAAAATGAACTTAACTTAGATGCAAAAGCTGTAGAAATAGTATCTAGTACTGTACGCTTTGCGTAAGTACCTTCAGTAATTCTAAATGTTACCTTTGCATTGTAAACACTTGCATCGTTCTTGCTAGGAACGAACTCCATCTTTTCAATAGTTGCCTTATAAGTTCCCTTTGGAACTACGTTTGTACATAAACCCTTAAATGAAAATCCCATAGTTTTTAATCTCCTTATCCTTTAATATATTCTGTGAATTTCACTAATTTTTCTAGAGGTAATTTAGCTAATAAAGCAGGTGTTAATTCTTGCTTTAGCGCTCCCTCTAATTCCGTAACCTTTGAAGATTTGTGTGATTTTTCATTTAAAATGAACTTAATCATACCTTCAATTTTACGCTTTTGAACTTCCTCAGGTGAAATACCTTCGGAAACAATTTGAGCTAATAACGCTCCGTCTGCTATTGTAATAGGTGCTTCAGGATTTTCTTGAACCATTTTAATTTCATTATAGCCAATTCTATCCTTAACAACTTTACATTCATGAGTTTCTAAATCTAATGATAAAACAACATCAGTTTCATATCTAACATCACCTTGCATATCTTCTTTTAATCCGACTGCCTTAGGCACTGTTTTACCTCTAGAATTTAACTCCATAGCATATTCAGTTTTAGCTCTCATACCTAGTAGCATATGCATACTATCATTTGCGATAATATTCTTTAGTATGTTCTTCTTAGCTACGATTTCCTTTTCGCTCCAAGCTCCATACATTTTCTTCTTATCGCCAAGTTCCACTTCAATCTCTGCTGCTCTGTCCAGAATTCCATTTTGTCCACTCCAAAAAGCTGTATATGAATCTATAATCATAATTTTAATTCCTTTTGACAACGCGTAATCTATAAGATTCATTAGCTTTACAATGTCATAAGGTGGTTTGAACATATAATACAGCATGGACTCAAGCGTCTCACCACCTACACTTCTACCTACTGCCTTATTTGCACTACCCTTTTCAGTATCTACGAATAAACAAATATCTTTTAGCAATTTACCTGGGTATAGTTTATCTCTAATTCCCATAGCTAGCTTAATTAAAGCAGAGGTTTTGCCTGAACCAGAGGGTCCAAAGATTTCTACTGAAAGTTTGCTTTGCTTCTTAGACATTTCTTCAAACTCAAATTCTTCTGGCATTAATCTTTTTCTCCTTTCCCAAATATTTCGTTCACGTTTTGAATGTTCTCTTTCTTAATTACTAGATGGTCGTATATCGTTTCCTCTACACTACCTTGCATAATTAAGTCGATAACATATTTGGTGCACGGTACACCATTTATGGGCGTCATTCTTGCCTCAGCTTGTTCATTATAGCCTTGAGCAAAATCCCTATCTAAAAATATAATATATGATGCTTCAGGAAGCGTCAACGCTTCTCGTCCAATATCTGATTGAATAATAAATACTTGAGATTTACCATCTCTAAAATCTTTGATTTCTTGATTTCTAATTTCTAGTTTCATTGAACCGTCTAATGCAGAATAAGAAATTCCATATTTCTCAAATAACAATGCTAAATTCTTTAAAGCTTTTAGCTTTTTAGACATAATGATAAATTGCTTAACATTCTTTTTAGCAAAGCCTATTAGATATTTAAACTTAGGTGGTATTTCTTTGTAATCCTCAGTTAATATCGCTGGATCATTGCATATTTGCTGTAATCTTAAATATTTAACCATTGGATTAATACAATCAATATCTTCTCCATATTCAAATTTTTTATCTACTGAATCATATATTTCATATTGCTTACTATCCATACCTAGAAGTACCTTCTTATAAACCTTTTTATAACCTTTAAAGATTTCTAAATCCTTCTGTTTAGTCTGTACAGCACAACTCTTTAAAATATAATTTAATTCAGCTTTTCTCTTTAAACCTTTAGCTTGCTTACCATATGAAGTATCTTCACATATGTAAAAATATTCTTTAAATAAAGCAAATGCATCACTTGTAGGTTTGAATTTAATCTTACTATAATTAATGAAACTTAATACTCCAAATACATCATATGTTGCTTTAACTGCAGGAGTTCCTGTAACTCCTAGAATATAGGGATGTTTCTTTTTACAAATATCCTTTAATTCAAACATTGCTGTAGATTGGTCTGTTTCAAAATTACGTAATCTATGACATTCATCTCCTACAATCATAATGTTACTAGCTTCTTTAATATATACTAAAGATTTAATCTGTGTTTTAGTTAGTCGCTTTAGTAAATCATATGTAATAATTCTATAATTTATACGAGTATCGTCAAATTTATCGTTAAAATCTTTAATATCAGATGTCTTTTTAATGATGCCACCTGTATAGGTAGTATTTCCTAGATAGGAATTCACTATCTTGAATTCATCATACCAACCTTGTAGTGCAGATTTAGGACAAACTACTATCATTGTACTTCCTTGTGTTAAACATTTATCTGCAGAAGCTATAGCTATTCTTGTTTTACCTGTTCTTTGTTCAGATAAAATTAATCCTACGTGAGGGTCTGAATACTCTAGCTTTGTACATAAATATAACAAATCTTGAGCCTGATAGTCTCTTAAATCATATTCTACCATTGCTTTAACAACATCTTCAATTTTTATAGTTTCTAAACTTGATTTTAACTTTAAATAATCTTTTTGAACTTCTTTTTTAAGTTCTTCTAGAAATAATTTCCATGATTCTACGTATGTAGCATCTTTTTCATATATTGTATTTTCAATATATTTCTTAAATTCTAAAAACCAATATACATTAGCTTTAGGATAATCTAAACACATTGTAAAATGTTTAGCTCTTTCTTCTTTATAAAACCTTAAATTATAGAATGAAAATTCTCTACACATTGTTTTTACTAAATTACTATTTAAAACATACATTTGAAATGTAGGATCTGATGAGTATTTAGTGGTTGCTAACTCCATATTTACTCCTTTCTATATTAATTTTTAACGCTAGGCGACAACCCAAAAGGGTTAGAGACGCCTAGTTATTATCATTAAAAAATAATGATTCAGGTAATACTACCATTGGAGGTTTATCTGATTGTTTTTCATCTGCTAGAATATCTTGTCTTAATTTTAATAAAGGTAATGTATCTTTATTTGTTAAATCCATACCACCTGCTAAAGCTGCATCTGTTTTTGTACTTGCAATAATTGCAATTTGTTCAGCTTTCCAAGTTCTAAATGCATCACAAGATAATATTCTAACCCAATCAGTATACTCACCACCTATTTCTTTAGCTAAATCAAATTGATTTTTATAGAAATTTGCTGGTATACCTGCCATGTATGCTTCTACTAATGTACGAAATTTATCTTCTTCATACACATCTTTAAATTTCATATTTTTAAATAATATATCAAACATTGTAAAACCCCCTCGTATTTTTATAATAATATAATTATTATAAAAATGCAAATGATTTAACATTTTACGTTAAATAAATTTATAAGCTCTTTTTTAAGTTCTTTACCACCAACAGTTGTAAAGTTTGGAATTTTCATACGATTAATTATACAATATGCTGTAATATAATTTCTTAATTG
>Ga0310697_10000441_pt1 | contig 57239 bp, 73 predicted proteins | sample 172DNAGHGlowgp2_FD_203883 | JGI IMG/M metagenome (GOLD analysis project Ga0310697, IMG submission 203883) | Sheep rumen microbial communities from Palmerston North, Manawatu-Wanganui, New Zealand - 1728 DNA GHGlow gp2 (v2) (version 2) | ecosystem: Host-associated > Mammals > Digestive system >...
TTCCGCTGATGCTTTCGCGCTGCCGTGATCGGTGAGAGCGTCGCCGGAAACAATATTGATTTTGCACAACGCTTTGTAGAAGGCTCTACAAGGCGTTTTTTCGTGTTAGGCTATATAAGTCTACCCTAAAGCCTTAAAAATCGCGCCAACGGGCTTCTACGGCTTCACAACGGCGTTCTGTGCGTTTGGTGTCCTTGTATTTTCTCGGATTTTGTGAAATTCCGGCATGATGGACACTGAAAAAGCTATTTTTCGGACATTGGGCGCGGTTGCTCGGTCCTTGCGTCGTCCGTGGCCGCTTATGTCGTCGGCTCTGAAGCATTCCGGCATGATAGACTTGAAAACCATGGTGCAGCTCTTAACGGTCGCCGTGATCATCGGACGGATAGAAGCGTGTATCTTGACTTTCAAAGTGTCCAGGGCTTACAATCCCAGAAATTTTACGGGGGGATGTTCCGGCATGATGGAAGATAACAAGGCAGTATATGCCTTTGACGATATGGATTATATTAAAAACCGTGTAGAGGACTGTATATATGATTTCTGTCAAGAATACGGTATTGATAATCTTGTTAAAGAATCTCAAAACAGATTTAATGCTTTACTGAAATATATCTATGAGCATGTATTTAAAGCAAATAAAGATAATAGATATAAAAGTAACTCATGTATAGATATAAATGATATAGATTTATTAAATGGATTATTAGAGTATTATATATATTTATGTGATTTATACGGAAAAGCAATAAATATATATAGCTTTTGTAGTATGATTGGAATTTCTAGGAGTGTTGTATATGATTGGGGAAATAGAACAAGGTTAAACTCGGAATATAACGACATTTTCAAAACGCTTGATGCAGAACGCGAACGGTCCTTGTCTGACCTTTTGATTTCCGGCAACCGTCCAAATATCGGGATTTTGGCGGTATTAAATCACGAAAAGGGTTGGAATCTTCCAGGCAGTTCAAGAGAAATCAAGCACGTTGTCACGTCCGAAAGTCCGCAACAGATCGCGGAAAGATATAGAGCGCGATTAGCTGACAGTGCCGAAAACAGCGATAATTGACAGACAACTTCGGCATGAATCGCCGTTTTAGGGCGTTAGAATTGTGTATCAATTCCATGCAATAGCGAACGCTGAAATTGCTTGATTTTATGCGGAGTTTCGCAATCGGTGAATGTTCAACTATTCGCTAAACAATGGTTTAACGAAAAGATGAATCAACTTGTGTAAATTGTTTACAAATTCGCTCGTTTGTCGTTCCTGGCTTTTCCGGTTCGGAACTGTTGTTTTCATGCCGTGACGGGTACGGGGGTACATGCATCGGCTTTTCGGCGCGGGGGAACCCCCTAAGTATATTTTTTATAAAAACGGCCTTCTCTGACCTTTAGCGACTTACTATACTGCTTAAAGACTTTAGGATAAATATTAATATTATTAAATTATTTATATTTAAATAGCACTTAGACTTACGGTATTTAGATATATTACTTTTAATGGTTTTATAGTTATTTAAATATTACTCTGAGAAAGTTATTTATCTTTAATACTCTTAGCCTTATTACGCTACAATTCTTTGTCTTTTCAGTCTTAGGGGTTTACTGTTTATGCTATACGGATTGCTACTGTTTTTGGCGTTGAAATTACTCTAAAATTGGGTAACGCAAGTATGCCTATTTTGTGGTCGGAAATTTACCAAAAATCGAGTCTTGATTTTAGGCTAAAGTTGTGATACCTTTTTGTGCCACAAAGGGGTAACGATTTATGGAGATGAACGAGGCTCAGTTTCAAGACTTCTGCATCCACTTCTATACGGAACTGCGTATGCGAGGTTTTGAAGCCGGAATTCACATGATGAACAATTCATGCGACTTGATCTGTAACGGCAGAGCATTGACAATCAAGCGCGGTTCATGTTCGGAAGACAGGCGCGGTGAATATTACCGGAAGTTGACGGGAGAAAACTATGAGTAAGAAGCGTAAAGAAACGCTGAGAATTCATTTCATTGACGGAAAGCAAGATGTTGTTCCGCAAAAGCTGTATGACGACTACGAATACTTTGACGGGAATTTCGCGGTCATTCGTAAGCAGGAATGGATTGCTCTCTACAACATGGATATCGTTTCTAAGATTCTTGTCGGAAAGGTCGAGAAAGAGTACAGTCCGAAAAAGCACGGCATAAGGCTGTTCTTTAAGTCCGGAAGACGAGCTGTCATTCCGCGCAAGAGATTTACCGGCTACGACTATGTTGACGGTTATTTCGTTGTCAAACGCGGTGAACAGTGGATTGCGATATATAGCATGAAGGATATTGCTTGTATCGGAATTGGCTGACTCCAAAAAATTTTAAAAATTTAAAAAAGGGGTATCACAAGTTGATTGACTCTACGGAACTTGCCAATGCATGTGCGTTGGTTGTTGAAGCATATAAGACCGACGCGGATTTTAAGGCTGCTTTCATTGCCAGTACGGAAACTGCCGTAAAAGAGATGCGCGGTGAGAATTTGAGCAATCGCGAAATTGCCGTTTACGTGTCGGAGAGGATATTGGGAATTGATTGAGGAAACAAGGACTCTGAATGGAACAGTTGTGGCGGTAGGTGAAAATGTTATCGACCACCCATCACATTACAATATCGGAAATATCGAAGCGATAGATGTAATTGAGGATTGGAATTTGGATTTCAGTCTCGGAAGTGCCGTGAAGTATATCTGTCGCGCCGGTCACAAGGACGGCAACACGAAGTTACAGGATTTGCAGAAAGCAGCGTGGTATATCAACAGAGAAATCGAGAGGGAGAGTAAAAAGTGAAGCCAAGAGTGATTGACCTTAATCGTATCAACAAGGCGAACGCGATAATCAAGAGATTCCGCGAAACTGTTGACCTTGAGTCGCTTACACAGGGCGAACAGATTACCGTTGCATGTGCATTTGAGGACTTTGCCGAAAAGTTAGAAGGGATTATGTCGCAGAGAGTTCAGAAGACTGTCTCAGCAGATGATGAACTTGCAAAAGTTTTTATTGAAACATTTGCAAAGCAGTTGGCAATGGCGGTTGCGGAAGGGAAGACAAACACAGATGCCGAAGATTAAAGTCAAGTACCATACCGACATTGATCCTATTCGCGCCGCACATGAAGGTGAGTGGATTGATTTACGTTGTGCGGAAGATGTTTACATGGTACACGGTGAATATAAGCTGATTTCTCTCGGAGTCAGTATCGAGCTGCCGAAGGGCTATGAAGCTGTCGTCATTCCTAGGAGTTCAACTTTCAAGAAGTACGGAATTCTGCTTGCAAACAGTGTCGGGCTTATCGACAATGCATATTGCGGTGACGACGATATTTGGAGATTTCCGGCTGTGTGTCTTATCGGAAATACCTTTGTTCCGAAGAATGAGCGTATCTGTCAGTTCCGTATTCAGAAGATTCAAGAAGACGTTGAAATCGAGACTGTTGACGTTCTCGGAAATGCAAATCGCGGTGGAGTCGGTTCTACCGGACGGATTTAAGAAATAGGCACTCCTGACGGTCAAAGTCACGTTCGATTCGTGGCATGTGCCATCGTTACGCGAATGCCTTTATCTTTTTTCTCATTCGCGTTGTTCATTTATTGTCCATGGTCTTATCCTTCCCCTCTTACGGCGAAAGGCTGTGTGCTACTTTAATGGTGAGTGGCAGTCCTTATCAAAATTAGGGCGAAAGAACTTCAAATGTTCTGAGAGGGGTTTGTCGCTATTGGTGTATTTTCTTAGCGATACAATGTTTTTTACTTTCTTTCTTCTCAGTCGCGTCGTCGTTGCCAATATCGGTGCTGATTGACGGTTCATGGGAGTACCGTAAAAACTCCCATAACATTCATGCAGGATAGAGTAGGTCGGTCTATCTCGCAAGACTTCTGTCTTGAGACGCGAGTTCAAATCTCGCTCCTGCTATCGGTGTTCCGTGGCGAAATGGGTAGACGCACTCCGAAAGCGCAGGGGAGAATTGTCGATAAGACCCCTATGGAGCGACAACTGCAAGGTTCGATTCCTTGCCGGAACACTAAACAATGCCCGTGGGGATTTTCGGATTGTCCATGAAAGACAGCATTTTTCGGAATGGTGACAAGTAACGATGCGTCGTGAACGTCTTTATGCGAAAGGCACGATTATTAGTTGTAAATTCAAGAGGTCTAAATGAATTTTACCGAACAGAAACTTGAGAAGGAAATATCGAATCATATTCGCGTGATCGCGTCGATTCTTGCAAAAGGACATGACGTTGAGTTGCGGAAAACTACGGGTGACTTTCTCAAAATCGTCGAAGTGCGAAAGACAATTAAAAACTGATATTTTACGGTCATTCGCGTAGTGTGCGGAAGATGAACAAAGTCAAGAGCGACTTTCTTTTTTGATTTTATCGGAAAGGGGGTCGCTCTTTTTTTATGTCGCTGACTGACAGACAGAACACGGCAATCTTAATCAGAGATTTCATAAAGACAAGTGAGCCGGATTTAATATCGCTTGAAGATATGCTTTCGCTTATGTATCAAGCCGAGAGTGAGGGTGAGATTGACCGTACATTGACGGAACGCGATTTCTGGATGCAAATGTCGTTTTTCTGCCGTGACAAGGCTATGCATTGGAATATCGAAACTTGCGACGGTCACTACGGCGATATGTACGAGAAGTTCCTTCTTTTTGAAACGAAGTACCTTTTCCTCAGCTTCATTCTCTACATGGAGAAGGACAGACCATATGAGAAGCGGTACTACGAGCCGAGTAGAAAAACCTTGCGTCCGGTCGTAGATGATTTGCAAGACCTTGAGGACGGAAAGTATCGCTTCTACGGACTGTCTATGCCGCCAAGAACGAAAAAGAGCACAACATGTATTTTCTTTCTTGATTGGATAGCTTGTAAGCACCCGAACAGTCATAGCGCAATGGGCGGTCACAGCGGTGTTCTTGCGAAAGGCTTCTACAAAGAACTTCTGAATCTCACAACTACAGAAGAGTACAACTTTCAAGAGATATATGAACGTATGCATCCTGGACACGTTTGTTTGCGTGATAAATCCGCTGACGAATATACCTTGACGTTCGATATGCCGGACAGATTCGCAACAATCACATGCCGAGGTATTGACGGAACATGGACGGGTGCTATCGACATTTCACATGACGGTTATCTGTACGTAGACGACTTGATCCGCGATAGGGAACATTCGCTGTCACCTATACGAATGGAAAACACCTATCAAGAAATGCTCAATAAGATGTTTGACCGTATGAACGACGGAGCAAAGGTCTTAATGGTCGGAACGCTTTGGTCTGTACTTGATCCGTTAGAGAGAATGCGGTTGCAGTACGGCGACAGACCGGATTACAAGTTCCGCAGAATACCTGCACTTGACCCGATAACAGACGAATCCAATTTCGACTATGAGTATAACGGTTTTTCTACGGAATATTACCGTGAAATGCGCGAACGGCTTGACTCGGCTGAGTGGTTCGCAAAATATCAGCAAGCACCATTCGTGAGAGAAGGTCTTCTGTTCCCAAAAGAGGAACTGCGCTACTTCAACGGTATTTTGCCGGAAGGTGACTCACGTATCGTGGCGGTTGTTGACGTTGCGTTCGGTGGAGGTGACTCACTATCCATGCCGATAGGACGCGAATACGATAACGGCGACGTTTACATTTTCGATTGGGTTTTCTCGACGGCGGCGAAGGAACTTACGATTCCGATGGTCGTAGGTCGAATCATGGGAAATGAGATACGGAATATCCGCTTTGAAGCTAATACGGGCGGTGATATGTACTGCCAATACGTTGACGAAGAACTGCGTAATCAAGGCTACAAATGCTCATGTACGGCACGTCGCGCCCCGAACACAATGGAGAAGATGGCAAAAATCAATGCATATGCCGGCGACATTAAGCGGAACTTCATCTTTCTCGACGAACATCATCTCGCGGAAGAACAGAGGCAGAACAACAAACGGCTCGGAATTGTCCAACACGAACGTAGTGCAGACTACCAACGTGCTATGTCGGAAGTCTGTATGTTTGTTACGGTCGGCAAGAATCCTCACGATGATGCGGTTGACAGTCTTACACAGCTATCTATGTTTTGTGAGAATCCATACACAACAGTTACGAGAGTTACAAAGGGTGGTCGGTTCAGATGAATAAAGAATCCTTACTGCATTACTGCGAACTGATTGACGAAGTGGGAGAGACTACGGCGGCAATCAAGAAAATCGAAGCAGACATAAGAAAAATCGAAAAGCAGCTCCGTGACATTGAAGAGGGCGAAACGGTTGCCGACAAAGTGTACGGCGGTGAAGGTGGTTGGCAAGGCTTTGTCATAGAGGGCGTTCCGATACCGGAATACAACCGCCTAAAAATCATTCTCGGAAACAAGCGTCTTTGCTTGCAGAGCGAACGCGATACCCTTGTCGTTCGGGTAACGATGCTTGACAATGAGCGAATTCAAGTGCAGGAATTCATTAACCGGCTGAAAGACCCACAGATACGCCGAATAATAAATTTCCGATGCATAAACCGTCTGCAATGGTCGGAAGTTGCGAAGAAAATGGGAGCAGGATATACCGAAGATGCGGTAAAGAAGTCGTTTTCACGGTTCTTGCAACGAGAATTTTGAAATTTTTTGAAACTGTCACGTTTGTCACGAAAATTGGTGATATTTTTAGACTGAGATACATCGAAATAATGAATAGGCACAAGCACTCCACATTTGACGGAGTGCTTTTTATTTTGGCATTGACATGGAATACAGATTAATTCGATGCAAAGGTTGTATGCGAACACTTTGCAAGGTTGAACGGAATTCCGAAATCAATAAGTCTTTCAAGTGCCGGAAGTGCGGTACGGTCAATCACTTTAACGGCGACGGTCATGTAAAGACATTTTTTGAGGTTTCGGATATTTATACATCGGGCGGTAAGAGGTTTCTGTAAATGAGATTAGGTGACGGAATTGGTCGTGCGGTTATCTATACCGACGAACGCGATATAAACAATGACAATATCATAAAGGTTTTGCGCGAGACATTTCCGGCACATCTTGGGAATTCTGCTCGGATTGATTACCTGCTTAATTTTGAAGCCGGACTCCAACCGCAACTACGCAAGAAAGTGACGCGGAAAGAGATTGACTCCAAATGCATAGATAACGTCGCAAACGAGATTACGGAATTCAAGACAAGTTTCGTTTGGGGCAATCCGATAACGCTTGTGTCGCGTGGTGAGAAGGACTCCGGTAAGAAGAACGAGAACAAGGGTATTACTCGTCTGAATGAGTGTTACTCAGCGGAATTACTCGGCAAGAAACAACAGGAACTTGCAAGATTCGTTGAGATTGGCGGTATCGGCTACACGTTTGTAGACATTGCCCGCGACTGGCGAGAAGGTAAGTCCTACTACACCTACGACGTGTTAGACCCACGGTACGCATACATCGTCCGTTCAAGCTATCTCGGTCACAGAAAAATGCTCGGTGTCACGTATTCCGCTGACACGAAGGGCAACTTCCACATTACGGCATTTACGCCTACGACGCGGTACGAGATTGACTCCATCTACACGTTGGAAGGTGTTGAGACAACGACGTATTCCGCAGACAACTATACATGGTCGGAACGTGCCTATAACGGTCAGAAAAACCCCCTTGGACTAATCCCGATTATCGAATGGGAAAGATCGTCAGACAGAATGGGATGTTTTGAACGGCAGATTGACGAAATGCTTGAATTAAATCAGCTTTGGTCGGATTTATCAAATCAAGTCGGTCAAGCCGTCAATTCTGTATGGTGGGCGAACAACGTAGAGTTTCCCGAAGAGACCGTTATCGACAAAGATGGCAACGAAGTCACAGTTGTTTCACATCCAGAAAACGGAGATTGGATTGAGACAAGCACGACAAGGGATGGAAAAGACCCGAAGATTGAACCACTTGTAGTCAATGCCGATTACAACGGTCAGTTACAGAATATCCTTTCAAAACGTGCGCTCATATTACAGAAATGTTCCGTTCCGCAAAGGGGTGACAGTTCCAATTCAACGGGTATCGCTACGTCGGCTGCCTCTGGTTGGGACGCGGCTGAGTCTTCCGCGAACAAAGAACAGTTGTTCATGGAATCGGCAAAACTTGAAGAGGTCGAAGTCGTTCTTGAGGCAATCAAGGTATCTCCCGATATCGAGTCCGACAATCCGATGCTTGAACTGCTCTTTATGGATGTTCAACCGTCTATCAAGCGTCAGAAGAACTACGAACTTGTGTCGAAGATGAACTTCTTTGCAACGGGTATCTCACATGCTATTCATCCGAAACATCTGCTCATTGCTATGAACGCATTTAGCGACCCACAGCAGGTTTACCTTGACTCAAAGGAATATCTCGATAAGTACATTGAGTCGATTGTCAATAAAGGCAATACGAACACGGGATATAACGGTTACGGATGGTATCGCAAGGGCAATTCCAACACGGGTGACGGCGGTTCAGACGAAGAAGCACCGAACAGTGAACGGTTAGGGCAAGACGAATCAGATCAAGTCGAAAACAGTCCGAACGTGAAGGGGTGATTGCATAAATGTCAGTCCTTTCATTCGATGAACTGAACGCACTTGGAAAGAAACGTCGTTCCGAACCGATTGAGGAATACTACAATCCGATGCGCATTAGTCGGAAACGCAGACAGAAACGGATTGAAGTCGCTCGGAAGTACAGGGATGCACTTCTTGAGTACATGCATTTCATAGATGATTATGCGGAATACGGCTATTTAGACGAACCGGCAACGGAGTTACTGAGAAGTTCCATCGCGGAACTTATTGAAGACGCTTTTATCATAGCGAAAACAACGGAACAGAACGTAGAAGCTGTGTACCACGCATACGCCGACAGAATCTCCAAACAGATTCACGAATCGACCATGCGGAACAAAGACAAGGATGCTTACTTTCTGTCGGAAGACAGAGCAACACTTATCGGAGAAGACGAGTCCAATGCTCTATGCGGTTATGACGAACTGCAAGAGGCGTTTGGTTTCGGAAAGTCTAAGAAAACATGGCATACGGTTGGCGACAAGGCGGTAAGAGATACGCACAGGGCGGTTGACGGAAAAACCGTTCCGCTTGATAAAGCGTTCTCGGTTGGCGGTGTTGAAATGATGGTTCCGCGAGACCCCGAAGTTGACGCTCCCGAAGAAACGTCGGGATGCCGTTGTTGGCTCACATTCAGTTAAGCAGAGACATGTTAGCGCATGTCTCTTTTTTATATGCGGCAGAGAAGTCGCGTTACAAAATTCGCAACGGAAACGTGCAGAGAAGCACGGACAAAAACGCAAATTAATTTTATTGCTCGGAAGAGAGAGCAACGTCAGAGAAGACGGAAATCGCAGGAGAAATTTTATGGCAGAAACACAGGACAACAAGAATCTTGAGAACACTTCCGCAGAGGAAACAACTGAGACTCCCGAAGTTGATGTTGCCGCTAAGAACGCGGAACTGACAACACAGGTACAGGAACTTATGAAGGAAGTCGCCAAACTCAAAAAGACTTCCGATAAGAACGCAAGCGAAGCCGCCGATTGGAAGAAGAAGTACCGCGAAACACTTTCCGCACAGGAACAGGCATCGGAAGAAAAAGCCGAAGCAGAAGCGGCAAGGGAAGAACAGTTCAACAAGTTGCTCCGAGAAAATCAGATTGCTAAGTACGTGCGTCAGTACATGACACAGGGCTACACAGAAGACCTTGCTCAGAAAGCCGCCGAAGCTATGTACGACGGTGATACGGACGCTTTGTTTGCGGTACAGACAGAAGCAACGAACGCAATCATCAAAAACAAGGAAAGCGAATGGCTCAAGTCGCGTCCAGACGTTAATGCCGGAACAGGTAATCACGGCGTTACCAAAGAGCAGTTCGAGAAGATGAACATGATGGAACGATCAAAACTCCGCAGAGAGTCACCGGATGTTTATGAACGGCTCGTAGGCCGCTAAACAAATAAACTTATTCACACACATAGGAGATTTACTATGCCAGCTTCAGCTAACGCAACAATGCTTGCAAATCTTATTGATCCGCAGGTTCTCGCGGATTATATCGACCAGAAACTTATCGACAGAATCAGATTCTCTCCGCTTGCTACAATCGACAGAACGCTTGAGGGCAGAGACGGTGATGAACTTACACTTCCGGCATACTCCCCGTTCATCGGTTCCGCACCGATCGTAGGTGAAGGGCAGGATATTCCGATTTCAAAACTCGGAACAACCACAAAGAGAGTAAAAGTTACAAAGATCGGAAAGGGCGTCGAGATCACAGACGAGGCTCTGCTTTCCGGCTATCAGAACAATGCGGCTGACGAGGCTACACGCGAGATTCTGCTTGCCATCAACGACGGCGTTGAGCGCAGACTTCTTGAAGCTATGGATGGCGTTTCTGCTCTGACACACACGATCGCTTCTTCCGAATCTCCGGTTGACGGTGTTGCAGATGCCCTTACTAAGTTCGGTGAGGACATTGACGGAGAGAAGGTTCTTCTCATTGACCCGACGTTCTATGCAAAACTCCGCAAGTCAAATCTTTGGATTCCGAACACAGAGATCGGTGCAAACATCCTTATCCATGGTACGGTCGGCATGATTCACGGTTGCCAGGTCGCTCTGACGAACAGACTGCTTGCTCCGGTTCACTACACACTGACAAGTGACGTTTCTCTTAGCAGTGGCAAGACCTACTACACATTTGACCCGACTACAAACGTCTACACAGCGGTTGAGACACCGAAAGTTGCTGATATTGCAACTTACTATGAGAGAACAACCGGCAACGCTGACACCGCTTACATCGTGAAGCCGGGTGCGCTTCGTATCTACATGAAGCGTGACACTCTCGTTGAGGTTGATCGTGACATTATTGCTCAGACCAACTACATTGTCGGTTCTAAGCTGTTCGCTCCGTATGTCTATGACGAGAGCAAGATTATCAAGGTTACTCTTGGTGCGTAATCTTTAAGGGGATTTTTATATGGGAATGATGTTACATCGTAAAGCATCACTCCGTAAGCAGGGGGCAGTCGAAGTAAAGACTGCTCCTGTTGTTGTTTCTGAACCAAAGGAAGAGGTCGTTGAACCTGTCTCAGAGGTCGCTGAAGAGTCAACTGATATTACGGAAGATGCACCGAAGAAAGATGTTCAGAAGTCGAGAAGAAGACGGAAGAACGTCTAAAAGGCGGTGAGGGTATGTCTAATACACTCGACAGCTTAAAGGCAGAAATCTTTACGGAACTTGACGCACAGTTGAGTGGTGAAGTCGGCTACAAGGAAGAAGTTGCTGAGTCCAAACTGAACGTCGCTTTTCAAGAGGTACTGCAAACAAGGACTATGAAATACGGCGGTAAATATCCGTCGTCATGGTCGGCCGAGAAGACATACGAAGACCTACAACAGTTCCGTTCCCACATATTCAATCTGGCACTTTTTGACTACAACACTATCGGTATCGAGTTTCAGACGAGTTCTACGGAAAACAGTACGACACGAACGTACCGTGACCGTGACCGCCTTTTCAACGGGATAACGCCGTTAAGCCGTTTAGTGTGAGAGTAGAGCGCGGATTGGTGCGAGGTGCATGTACTGTCAACGACGGCATGTGCGCTTTGGGGAACACAGCTTTAATGTGTGGGGTACTCATTACACTGTTGGGGGTATGTATGTCACCAGAAACACTGGATTATATTCGTACATTTGTTTCTATCATATCGGTGGCGTTTGCGGTCTACATTGGCTTGCGTGGAAATCGTAAAGCTGACAATGAAGACAGAGAACAGAGAATCCGGTCGGAAACAAGAATGGACGAAAAACTAAACGATGTACTCTCTGCAACGAAAGATACGAGAGATAGTGTCAAGGAAATGCAGAGGGACATGAAAGACCACAATGACAGAATCATTGCGGCAGAGTCTTCTATCAAAAGTCTGACTCACCGTGTTGACACGATTGAGGGCAGACTAAACGGGGGTACTTAATATGTCTGACAGAACAAAGGAATTTGCAAAAGCAGTTGCTATTCGCGCAGTCAGAACATTCGCACAGGCGGCGGTTGCTTCTATCGGAAGTGCCGTTGCTATGGGCGATGTAAATTGGGCTATGGTCGGCTCTACTGCCGTCCTTGCAAGCGTTGTCAGTGTCCTTATGAGTATTGGAGCGGGACTTCCAGAAGTTGAACCGAAACTCTAAGGTGGTGATGCACCTTGCGTATGGCTCTCAAGAATAAACAGAACTTGAAATACTCAAACTTGGGTGAAACAAGACCGCTATACGTGGTTGAAGACGGTCATATCGTTACTACGGAAATCGACGGCGTTGAAACTCCGGTATCGAACGGTTACTCAAATCCTATCTACGACGAACCTGTGTCTTTTATAGCGAATATCATTCCCGTAGGTTCTGAATCCTACGCAAGAGGTAATGTCGCAATTCCAAACGCATATGGTATCGACATAAGCGCATACGACGCATTGATCTTGACGAAAGCATTTGAGTTTCCGCTGACCGAAACGTCTGTTATTTGGCATCGGTCTGAACCGAAGTACAAGACACTTGAGAACGCGGTCATGCTCGATGCAAACGGGGATGAAACATTCAATCCGTCCGAAGCGGTTTCTGTAACAAACATGAAAGTGGTTGACGAGAATTCGGCTGACTACATCGTAAAACGTGTAGCTACGTCGATGAATGTTACGCTCATCCTATTACGGAGAGTAAATCAAAATGCGTTCTCGTAAGAAGTATTTTCCACTAAGTCAAAAGGGAATAAACGACGCGATTGCCTATCTTGAACGCTACAAAAAGCAGTTGCTTGCGAAGACACAGGAATTTCTTGAGGAACTTGCTCAATACGGAATACAAGAAGCCGATAAACGATTTGATGCGGCGAAAAGTCCAGGCACAGATACGTCACATGCGGTTATCACTTCCGTAACATCAGATGGCACAAATGTCCGTATGAATATCCAAATTACGGGCGAGGATTTAGTCTTTATCGAGTTCGGAGCAGGCGTTCACTTCAACGGTCATGCCGGTGAAGGTGTCCACGAATCCGATAAGTACAGACTCAAGTTTCCGGAATACCGCATCGGTAAATACGGCACTAATGAGGAATGGCAATGGTCGCTCGGCGTCAATGACAGTTGGCATGTCAACGGTCAAACTGTTTACGGCACAAAAGCTACAATGCCCGTTTACGGTGCGTGGCTTGCCATGAGCGACGTTGTAAAGATTAACAAGGCGGCTCAAAAAGTATTTTCTAATTGGAGTTGATGTTATGGCTGAGAATTGGTTTTTGAATTTAAAAGCGATTCTTTTTACGCACTTTGAGAAAAGGGTGCGCGATACCCTTGACGGGGCATTTCCGAACATCTACTTCACAATCGAGGATAGTAATACTGAACCGACAAAATTGCCGTCTGTTCTCTTTGCGGAGCTTACGCCGCTTGAAACGGGAAATAATCTCGATAACACTTCCGTCAATGCTATTTGGGAAACAATTCAAGTCACTGTTTATTCAAATCAAAGGTCTGATGTAAAGAAAATCATGGGTGCTTGCGTGACGGCTATGAAATCGCTGAGATTCAATGTCACCGGATTTCCATTATATGAGACAAACCACGATATCAAGTTTGGAGTCGCACGTTTCCGCCGTTTAGTTGCGGAACACGACTCTTTTTAATTACTAATGGGGGTATTAACTTATGGCACTTGCAGGTCTTTCGACACTGGGCGTCAAATTCGGCTACAAGGCAGGAGCTACACAGCCGGATTCCTTTACTGAACTTACAAGAATCAATTCAATCGGCGGTATCTCACTGTCCACAGAAGCTATCGACGCTTCTGCACTTGTAGATGAAGTCACTCGTCGAGTCGCCGGTCGCGCCGACACAGACGAGACGCTTCCCGTGACTATCAATGCGACAGACGAGACGATCGCTGAGTGGGAGTCTGTTATCACAGCTTTCAACGGACTGACAACCGGACAGGAACTTTGGTTTGAGGTTTATCACCCCAGACTCACAAAGGGTTTCTTCTTCAAGGCTGAACCGCCGAAGAAACTTCCGATGCCGGAAATGGGTCAGAATCAGCTTTTGACAATGGAAATCAACCTTGTCGTAACAGAGTATGTCGGCATGGCTACTGCTGTCGCTCCGTCCACATAATAATATTATTTCGATAGGTACACGGGGGAGTCGTTTTGGCTCCCCCTTTCCTTTTATATCGTTCGGTTCCCACGCCTATTGTAAATGTGGGGGAAAGGGTTACTAAAAATGGCTAAGAAGAAAAATACTTTTACGGTCAACGGAAGAAAGTATATCGGCAGAGTATTCGATTTCAATACGGCTGCTGACCTTGATATGATGGGGCTTTCCGTAAGTGATTTCGGAAAAAAGAATCTTGCGATTGCAAGAGCATATCTCGCACTCTACAACGGAAATGACGTTGAATGGGCTGGTCGTGAGATACAGGCACATATCGTAAGCGGTGGCAATCTCACTGATCTGTTTGAGGTTTTCGGAAATTCCGTATCTGACTCTGATTTTTTTCAGGCAATCACGGCGAACAAGGAGACGGAAACTCAGCAGGAGCCGGAAGAGAAGACAGAGGAAGAGTAAGCTCAAGAAGACCGAAGAAGAAAGCATCTGAATTCGATACGCTACGCGACTATATCCGTTACGAATGGCTACCCGATGCCCTTGCTATCGGAGTCACGGAAGAACTTTTTTGGTCGCTCAATCCTCACTTACTGCAAGCCTATGTAACGGCTGACGAAATCCGTAGAGAACGCAGAGACGAAGAAATGTGGCGAATGGGTTTGTATGTGAACCGTGCGACGCTTGCATCTACGGAAAATGTGTTGGCAGGAAAGAAATCGACTCTAACGTACTTTGAGGAACCGTTACTTGCTACGTCAAAACGCGAGTCAGGAGAAATACAGTTGACCGAAGAACAGCAGATGAAGCAAGTTGAAGCACTCTTCGTATCCCTTGATGTGTTGGCGAAGAACAGCAAACTTGCAAAACAGAAAAATTCGGAATGAATGTCTCCGAAAGAAAGGAGACTTAAAATATGCCAGATGGTGATGTAATTGACAGTCTATCGTTGGAGATAGGAGCGAGTGTCAATAAGTCAATAGATGCCATCGACCAATTACAATCTAAACTTGCGAAGCTAAACGGTGCGTTGGGGAATTACCTTGACGACGGAAAGTATGTCGGTGCAATCCGCAATCTCACAAGTGGCTTTACGGAACTTGACAACAGTATTTCCGACGACGTTGTTTCAAAGGTCGCTTCACTTGCAAAGTCGTTAAATACGCTGAGTTCGTCGGCTGACAAAGTAGGGAAGTCCTTTTCGACGGTCACGAAATATCCGGAAACGCTCAATGAACATGTGAGTAAAAATCTCGGTGATTTGTTTGCTCAATTCGGCATTAAAGGCGAAGAGAATATCAAACGAGTCACAAACGGCTTCATAGAACTTGAAAACGCGGCGGCTTCCGGTGGCTCTACGAACAACGCTATGGACGGGCTGATTAGTGATATACAGGAACTTTCCAATGTCGCAGTTGAAGGAACAAGAGTCTATGAAGGTCTTGTAGATGCGGTAAATGAGTACATTAGAACTGCTGACCGAATTCACATCGAAAGGGGTTCGGGAAGTGAATACCGCGACGGTGACTTGCTCGGACATTTGGGGGCTATCGCAGGTCGCAATGCTAAGAAGTTCACAACAAAGCCAGGCGGTGTTGACTTTCAAGAATTCGCCCATGAAATCAACGATCAATTCCATCTTATACCGGAACACTTTAATGAAGAGGGTGATTCGTGGTTTAGGATAGACGAATTTGCTGACGTTATGAGAAGGGCAAGGGCTGAAATGAACGGATTTGCCGAAGACAGCAAAAAGGTCAAGCCTGCCGCTGACGAAGTGTTTGTTGCTATCTCTGAACAAACAGAAGCGGTTCGTCAAGCAATGTCATCGTTTCAAGACACGGGGGTAGAGACTACACTCTCTCCGATTGAACGGATCATACCGGAATTGCAGAATCTTAGTGGTGTCACAATTCCAGACTTCACGAATTTAGCGACGTTAGCAAAAAGCGTTAGAACGCTCGGCAATGACAAGTCCACGGTTGCAAGTGATAACATACCGAAGATTGTGCAAGGGCTACAACCGTTAAGCGCAGGATTCACGATACCGAATTTTACAAGCCTTGCTACAATGGCAAGCGCAGTCGCAAAACTCGGCAACGATGCATCCACAACAGCTACGACGAATATTCCTGTTCTTGCAAGCGGATTGAAGACGCTTGATGGAGTCAAGATACCCGACTTTGCAAATCTCGGTGTTTTAGCGAACGCGACTTCCAAACTCGGCAATGCCAATTCGCAAAATGCCGCTTGGGTACTTCCGAACATTATGTCGGAACTTGAGTCGTTCTCACAGCATTTCAGTGGACTTACGATTGACGCAGGTGCTTTAAACACGATTCAGCAACTTGGCTCGGCGTTCTCTAAACTCGGTGGCAAGAACGCGAACGAAGCTATCAAGACACTTCCGCAGTTGTCCGATGCTATCCGTCAGATGGTTGAAGACTTAAATACTTTGCCGGAAGTTTCTGATAAAACTCAGCAGTTGGTCGTTGCGCTCGGAAATCTTGCTAAAGCAAACGGCAAGGCTCAAACCGCCGCTACGGGTACAAACAGTGCCTACGGCATGTTGTCGAAGACAATGCAAGGACTCAGCGGTTGGGTTATCAAGAATTGGAAGAACACGAATGTTCTCAAGTCTGCGATAACCGCGCTTGGTAGCGGTGTTAAGAATTACAATCAAGGTATGAATTCCGCAAAGGCTCACACTGAGAGTCTTACGGGAGCAATCATAAAAGTGCGTTCTATCATTTGGGGATTGAAGAGAGTTATGGGATTCTTTTCAACCGCAGTTGAGAACGCATCGTCGCTCACAGAGGTTATGAACGTCGTCGAAAACGTCTATGACGCTTCTTACGTTGAAGAGTTCAACAAGGCGACTCAGAATACCATTGAAACACTCGGTATGTCTGAACTGACATTCAAGCAGTTCGCTTCTCGTTATCAAGCTATGGGTAAGGCTATGGGAATTACCAATAGCCAGATGTCGAGTGCGGAAGACCACCTTAAATCAATGGGTATCGAGTACGGCGTAACAACCGGAAAAATGGGCGATATGTCCGTCAATTTGACTCGGTTGGCGGCAGATATGGCATCCTTCTATGACGTAGCGCAAGAGGATGTATATACGAGTTTGCAAGCTATCTATACAGGACAGACGAGACCGTTACGTCAATACGGTATAGATTTAACGCAAGCCACATTAAAAGAGTGGGCGATGAAGCAAGGTCTTGACGCTGATATTGAGTCAATGACGCAAGCGCAGAAGACAATGCTTCGTTATCAGTACGTTATGCAAGCTGCGCGGAGTGCGATGGGGGATTTTGCCAGAACAAGCGATAAAATGTGTGTCGCATAGTGCAGTAATGTGCTATTAAAAATCGGGTAAAAACGGTAAACACTAAGTTGACTTTGCCCGAACACTTTTGTATAATGTGTTGCGAAAGGAGACTTTATGCGAACACATTATATTTACAAAGCAACTGATGTAACTAACGGAATGTCGTATATCGGTCAGACATACGATATGAAGAGCAGACGAAGATTACATGAACGGTGCAGGCCGGAAGACGATTGTTTCTTCCATAGGGCATTGCAAGCACACGGGATTGATAATTTTCAATGGGAGATTATAGATACTGCTGATTCCTGTGATGAAGCAGACAAAAAGGAAATCGAATATATATCAACACTTAACACGATGAAGCCACACGGCTACAATATGCGAACAGGCGGTCAAGGCGGTTGCATGTGGAACACGAAGGCGATTGTTTGCTTGACTTTTGACGGTGAGTACGTCACTCGATACAGAAGTGCAAGAGAAGCTGAGATAAAAGGTGGATTCTGCAATACCGATGTGTTATTATGTTGCAAAGGCAAAATGAGTAGATGCCAAAATCGCGTGTTTATGTATGAGGAAGACTATCTCAAATACGGCGCGAAAAAATATGTAAAGCCGGAGCCAAAAGGAATGAAACACATTGTTCAGTGCGATTTAAACGGAAACCTTATTAAGAGGTTTGGGAGTGTTACAGAAGCATCGAAGGAACTTGGTATTCTTAGAACGAGAATTTCAAGTGCGTTGACAGGTGCGGCGAAAACGGCAGGTGGATATATATTTGCATATGAAGAAAATTTCCCGATTAAAGACCTTTCAAAATATGTAAAAAAGAAAAAAGGTCATAAGGTTGCACAGGTCAATCCCAAAACGGGAGAGATAATAAAAGTGTTCGATAGAATGTCTGATGCCGCAAGGGAATTTGGCGGCAGTCACAAACACATTCACTATGTATGTGATAAGCCGACAAGAACGGCATACGGATATAAATGGATAAGTCAATAAGTCAATACCGTGGTAAGCCTACCGATTGCGAATAGGCGGTAGGACACTGTAACGCATAGGAAGTGAATAAATATAATCTTCCCACGAGTATCCGACAACCATTATAGGACGCAGAGATGCGTCTTATTTTGATGGCTGAAAATGTATGCTGAACTTATAGGAAACTATAAGAAGTAGCGGATAAAAAGCCGTTACGATAACATAATTGACATGGCATAACCAAACGGTAATCCTCAAAGAGTCTTTTAAGGCTCTCGGCGTTGTAATCGGTCAAGGCTTAATCAATGCGCTGAAACCTGCTTTAAAAGGCTTCAATACATTCTTATCAAGCACAATCGACTTTGCTCAGAACGTGCTTAATGCTCTCGGAAAAATCTTTGGATGGGAGTACGAGATAACAGGCGGTGGTATCGCTGACGATACACTTGCCGACGTAGCAGATATGGCAAGCGATTTAGAAGACGCAACGGGCGGTGCTGACAGTCTCGGTGACAGCATTGGCGATGTTGGTGACGGCATAGACGAAGCTACGAAAGCCGCTGACAAACTGAAAAACACGATTCTCGGATTCGACGAATTAAACGTGCTTAACGATGTTGCAGACGCACTTGACGGAGTTAGCGGTAACGGTGGTAGCGGTACAGGTTCGGGTGCAGGTGCAGGTTCGGGTAATGGCGGTACAGATTCCGGCATTGGCGGCGGTGGTGCTTCAGACCCGATACAGCTTATTGCAAAGAAAACAAAATCCGCGTTTGAGTCGAACATTGATAACCTTTACGATCTCGGCAAATATATCTCCGACAGCTTGAAGAAAGCATTGGATGATATTGAGTGGAATAAGGTCTACGAGAAAGCGCGCAATTTCGGCAAAGGTCTTGCTCAGTTCCTTAACGGACTTATTCAACCGGAAACTTTTTATTCTGTCGGGCGAACGCTTGCAAATAGCCTTAACACGGCGGTAGAAGCCGGACTCGCTTTCGTCAATGAATTTGATTGGAAGAAAGCCGGTACATCTTTAGAGCAAGGCTTACGAGGCATATTTGAAAACATAAATTGGGAAAACATTCATGTTTTGGCTGACGGACTCGGCAAAGGCATTGCAGATTATCTCAACGGTGTTTTCACTCCACAGCTTTTTGAAGAAGCAGGATATACACTTGCACAGTCGCTTAATACGGTTTTCCACTTCCTTGATAACTTTGGACATACGTTTGAGTGGGAACAGTTCGGAAAATCGCTGTCAGAAGGACTTGCATCTTTCATTAGTAACATCCATTGGGAAGAAGCGTTGTCTGCCGCTAAAGAGTGGGGAACGGGCATTGCCACGGCTCTTAATTCGTTCATTGAAAGTGGCGACGAGAACAAGTGGCGTGAAGTCGGTCGAACAATCGGAAATGCCGTTAAGACAGGTCTTATCGCAGTTATTTCTCTGACAGGTGAAATCCATTGGGATGAAGTCGGTCAAGCGGTAAGCGACGTTATCAACGGTGCATTAGACAACATTAGCGGTGAGGACGTTGCCGAAGCTATAAACGGTCTTGTCGAAGGTCTTAACGAAGCAATAGGCATCTGTAAAGACAACGGAACCTTTGACAGAATAGGTGACGAAATAGGCGACGCTATTAAAAATATCCATTGGGATTCAGTCATTGAGTTGCTTGCGAATTCAGCTATGCTTGATTTGGCTGTCGGAATGGCTACCGGATTAGCAGGTTGGTTCGGGCAGAATCCTGTAAAGGGTATTCTTGAAGGTGGCGTGGGCGTCATGGGGAATATCCTCTCAATGGCTATCGCCATGAAGATAGCAGGTGTCGGCACAGTTGGCGGCGGTGGCGCAGTAGCCACGGCAAGCGCGGCAGGTACAGCAATCAGCACTTCACTCGCAGGTGGTATCATCGTAGGCGGTGTGGCGGTTGCGGCTGCCGGACTTATCATTGCCGGAATTGTGAGTGCCGCGACATATCAGTGGAAAGATGAATCTGTTCACGGTATGGCGACTATGGGTGAGGAAATCGCTGTTCGACTTGGCTTAATCAGTGAGAATTGGCTGAGAGAGAACAAGAGAGTCACTGACGGCGAAGAACTTATGTACCGCGACTTGCTCAATCAAGCAAGAGAACACGGCTACGAAAAAGCAACCATTTGGGATGAAACTACCGGAAAACTCTATCAGATTACCGAAGATGCGAACGGAAAAATCGAGAAGAAGGAAGTTGAACTTTGGAACAATACCGATAGTGTATTTAGCAACGGTCAGCAGAAAGCGGTCGGTCACGTTAAAGACCTTTGGGATGCGAATACCGATACAACGAATTCCGGTACACAAAATGCCCTTGACCTTATCAGAGGCTACTCTAACACACATGCGAACGAATTCAACGCCATGAAAGAAGGTGTTGTTGGAACTACGCAAGATATGTGGGCGAGTGCCGCTGAGACAACGGGTACTTATACCGCACAGATTGAATCTGACGTCGAAACGAGCACATCCAATGTCCTTGGTACTGCCGAATCAAATCTCGGTCAGTTGCCAGGCATTTTCGATAGCTATTTCGGACAAGGGACTGACAATGCTTTATGGCACTTAGGTAACTTTGAAAGTTCGGCATCGAGTATTCTCAGCAATGTCACGTCTTGGCTTTACGACGCGATTAACACGGCAAATCAAGCGTCAAATATCAGTGTCGGACCGGTCGCGCATTGGGGCGGTTACTACGCAGAAGGTGGTTTCCCCGATTCTGGAACACTGTTTATGGCACGGGAAAACGCTTCACCGGAAATGGTCGGACGTATCGGTACACGTACTGCCGTTGCCAACAACGATCAGATTGTTGCCGGTATCAGAGCAGGTGTCATGGACGGCATGATGCAAGTGCTTACAGCTACAAGTAGCGGTGGCGGTTCGCAACCAATCGTCAATGAAATCACCGTAACATGCGGTGAAGAAACTTTATATCAAGCTGTCGTTCGCGGTAAAGAGAAACATGATAGACGTTTTCAGACTGTCGCAACGATAGGTTAATATCTTTATTCAACCGTGGGTGGTGTCAAAGCTATCCACGGTTTTTCTTATATATATCGAGGTGCTTGCTATGGCTATGCTTATTGTTGACGGAGTTCCAATCAAAGAACCGTCTGAACTTACATACGGATTGCAAGATATAAGCAGTTCAGATGCCGGACGTACACAGGACACGATTATGCACAAGAACCGCGTAGGTCAGAAAGTCAAACTCAATCTCGCGTGGTCTATGACGACCCCTGAAGAGACGGCGGCGATTATGCAAGCATTTCAACCAGAGTATTTTATGGTGACTTACCATGATGCTTTGCTCAATACAACGGTCACAAAGGAATTTTACTGTGGCGACAAGTCTGCTCCTGTACATCATTGGTACGTCGGTGACAAGCGTTACACGAAGGTATCTTTTAACATAATCGAGAGGTAACTGCCATGCTTAATGTCTCGGACAAATTCAAACAAGCGTTATCTGACGATAAAAGGGATTTTGAGATTACGGCTGAGATTACCTTATCTGATGGTACGGAACTTACTGTAACGAACGCTGAACTTTGGTCGCAAGGCTTTGAAGTTGAGTCGGCGGTGTCAAGTGACGGTTCCTTTGACATTGGAGATTTGATTATCGGAAGGATGCGCTTAGTTCTCAATAATATCTATGAGGACTATACGCAGTATGACTTCTACGATGCATCGGTCAATGTAACGCTTTCACTCAACTACGACGACGGAACAAACGAGAGCCTGAGATTTGATAACTATACCGTAGATGAAGCGAACGACAACGCTTCACAGATTGTTCTTTCGTGTCTGGACAATGCAAAACAGTTTGAAAGACCGTACTCCGAAAGTACCCTTGTCTATCCGACAGACGTAAATACAATTATCCGCGATGCATGTACTGTTTGCGGTGTTCCGCTTCTGACAACTTCTGTGTCGGGCGGTAACTACATCGTTCCGGCAAGACCTATCAGCGACGACTTGACTTTCCTTAAAGTCGTATCATGGTGCGCTCAGATAACAGGCAATTTCGCACGTATCAACAATCTCGGTCAGCTTGTTATCGGTTGGTATGACGTTAGTACATACAAGTCTACACGGATAACAGGTGGTGGGGAGAACGGCACGGATTGGAGTATTACGGACTCTACTGCTGACAGTTATCACCATGTTACATCTTGGGGAAGTCTTTCTGTAGGAACGGATGATGTAAAAATCACAGGTGTTCGCGTTACTGCTACGGGTGCTGATAATGCTCAGTTCGATGCTCTTTACGGAACGGAAGGTTACGTTCTTGAGGTTGCCGGTAATGAGTTGATTGGCGTTTCCGATGTTCAGAGAATTGCGAATCAGATTGGTGCTAAAATCATCAACATGAATTTCCGTACATATCGCGGTGCTTGCCTTGGAAGTCCGATAATCGAACCCGGTGATTTAATTTGGTTCACAGATAGGAAGGGCAGAAATTATCGCTCTTTTATTTGCGGAACGTCGTTTAAGGTCGGTCAATATCAGAACCTATACTGTGGCGCGGCTACACCCTCAAAACAGTCTGCAACCGGCTTCAACGAGACCACACGGGCAATCGTGAGGTCAAGACAGGCACTCCAAAAATCACTTACGACCTACGAAGACAGAGTTGCTTCAATGGCTGAATTGATTGCTCGCGGATTCGGAATGTACTACACGGCGGTACGCCAGCAAGACGGTTCAGTTATTCCGTATATCCATGACAAGCCTACGATAGAACAGTCAAGCTACGTTGCCTACATGACTTCACAGGGAGTTATGATGGAGTCTGACGGCACGACAACAGCGGCGGTTGATAGGAACGGTAATGCACTTCTCAATACGCTCACGACTCGCGGTATAAACGCCGATTGGATTAACTCGGGTGCAATCTCGATTCACGATACGCAAGGCAATGAAACATTCTACGCCAACTGTCTGACAGGCGTTGTCCGAATCAACGCAAGTTCGTTCTCGCTCACGGGTTCGACCATTCAGCAAATCTCGCAAGAAGTTGTCAACGGTGTTGAAGTTGGTGGTAGAAATCTTGTCTTAAATTCTGCCGAAGAACGTACCAGAACTTTAACAAGCGACAGTTTCAGTTCGATAATGTTATCACAGTGGTTGGTATCTGATTTTGGTATTCCATATTTGTCTGAACAAGGAACTGTTCTTACAGTTTCGGTTGAATATGAGATTACTGGAAATACATCAACAACAAGTTCGGTCACAGTTTTAGTAGATGGTACAAATAGTTCAAATATAGTTAATTACGGAAGTAAATACTATGACGAGATTAAATCCGGTAATGTATCTGGCGTTTTTAAAAGGTCGTTCATCTTAAATAAAAGACAGGCAACTAATACACCAAAACGTGTAAATTTCCGAGTTGAATCAGTCTCAACTGGTACAGTAATTAAAGCAAAGAGAGTTAAACTTGAATTAGGCAATATCGCAACTACGTGGACACCTGCACCGGAAGATTTAGAAACCGGAATTTCCAATGCCACGACGACGGCAAATGAAGCCAACGCTACGGCTCAACAGGCTCTTGACGTTGCATCATCAGCAGGTGGATTGGTCGCTTATCTTGACAACGACTATCAGAGCATACCAACGGATGCTGACGGAAATTACACGACGTTTCCGGAATGCAGTTCACAGATCACTGTCTTCTTCAATTCTGGTGATGTGTCTTCACAGTGTACCTATACGGCTTCTGCTACAACGGGAGTTACGGGTTCGTGGAACGACTCAACGAGGACATACACGGTCACAGGACTATCAAGCGACTCTGGAACGGTTACAATCTCGGCTGCTTACAATAACACTTCTCTCAGCAAGAAGTTCACGATTGCGAAGCTGAAACAAGGTATTTCCGGCACAAACGGACAGGATGGCACCAACGGACGCGGTGTGGCAAGTGTAGATGAATACTACGCTGTATCCGATTCCGACTCGACTGCTCCACAAACATGGGGAACGAGTTTTGTTAAGCCGACAGAAGAACTTCCGTACTTATGGAATTTCAACCGAATACTCTACACGGATAACACTACGGAAGACTCGACTCCGGCTATCATCGGAAACTACTCGAAAGACGGCACGAACGGCGCGAATGGCGAAGCCGGACGCGGAATAAATTCCATCACGGAACATTACGGTTTGTCGTCCAGTACAACCGCGGAACCGTCTGAATGGACTAACACGATGCTCGTCACGACGACTACGGACAGGTATCTGTGGAATTACGAAACCATCACCTATACAGATGGAACGACTCAAGATACGTCAAAACGAATTATCGGAACGCACGGTGAAACGGGCGCGGCGGCATTTAATTATGCATTGATTGTCTCGTCTGTGGCTATCGTTAAGGGTTCAGACGGAACGCTTACACCGCAAAGCATTTCCCTGTCTGCAAAGAGAACAAGGGGTACAAATACTCCGGCGAACTACTCTGGACGTTTTAAGGTTGATGTTTCAGTCGACGGCAAAACTTTTACTACGGATTATATTTCCAACGCAAACGAAGCGACGCACTCATACACTCCACCTTCCGACGCTAAGTTGATTCGCGCTTCATTGTATCTCGCAGGTGGAACATACACTTTGCTTGATACACAGACAATCGCTGTCGTGAGTGATGGTGAGAACGGCAAGTCCGTTTCGACAATTACAAACTACTACCTCGCAAGTGCTTCAAGTTCGGGTGTCACAACGTCTACAAGCGGCTGGACTACAAACCCAACGGATTCAAACGCGACAATCACTTCTGCAAAGCCGTATCTGTGGAATTATGAGGTCTGCAAAGCTGAAAGCGGAACCGTACTCTCCGCAACGTCACCTTGCATTATCGGAAGGTACGGTGCAGACGGCAAAGGCATCGCTTCAATCACGGAGTATTACGCTTTAAGTGCAACAACAACCGCTCCGGCTGACAGTGCTTTTACAACAGCTATCAAGACGCCGACTGAAACCAACAGATATCTTTGGAACTACGAGAAAATCACTTACACGGACGGCACAACCGTAAGCACATCAAAACACATGATTGGTGTTCACGGTGATTCCGGTGCTGACTCTTACGCGGTCATACTTTCCAATGAGTCTCACACGTTCGCAGGTGATGTTTCTAATGCGCTTGCATCGTCGATTGACTGTTCGGTTATTGCTTTTAAGGGCGCGACACGAGTACCGGCTACCATCGGAACGATTACAGGACAGGTTACAGGTTTATCCGCGACAATAAGCAGTAACGGTACAACGTCGGCTAAGTTTACGGTTTCCACTACGACAAGCCTTACACAGAAGTCTGGCATACTTACAATTCCGATAACGGTTGACGGCAAGACGATTACCAAAAACTTCTCATGGTCGGTCAGCTTCAAGGGAAGTCAAGGGGATGTTGGCACATCGGCAAGGACATACTTTTTAGATGTGAGTCCGAAGTCCGTAAAACTTGGTGACTCGCTTGCGTTTACACCGTCAGCAGTCACCATTAACGCCTACTATCGAGACGGAAACTCAACGGCTCAGACGGCGTATAGCGGTTACATCATCGTACAGGCGTGTGTCAATAACAGTTGGTCGCAGATTAAAACTTACGCAGGATCGTCGCTTACGTTGACGCTTGCTTATACATCTGCCACAAGCGCAAGCGTAAGTGGCAGTACAGTTTATCTTCCGCAAACCGCATCGGCTCTCAGAGTTCAGTTGAAGTCTACGAGTTCAAGCACGGTTTACTTAGACCAACAGGAAGTCATTATTCTTGTCGATATCACAACGCTGACGCAGGAGATTGTCTTTAACAAGCTGACGAATAACGGACAAACTCAAGGTCTTTACCTTGAGGGCGGAAAGATATATCTTAATGCTGAGTATATCAAGACCGGAACACTTTCTGCCAACTACATAAAAGGTGGAACGCTGAAACTTGGCGGCTCAGACAACACGAACGGGTTGTTACAAGTTCTCGGCGCGAACGGCACGGTGAAAGTCACGCTCAACAATGAGGGTATTACGGCACTCGCAGGTAAACTCGGAAATTGGGAGATTGTCAACAATACTATCCGGCGCGAACAGAAGGATGGTGTCGGTAACGTACTTCTGCAAGCACCTTCTACCGATGGTTCGACGGTTATCTCGGTTGGCGCGAAGTACAACACAAGCCTCGGCAGAACGGAGTGGAATAAAGCACCGTTCTATGTCACGGGTGCAGGCGAAATGCACTCCGTCAGCGGCGTTATAGGCGGTTGGGAGATAAGAACGAGTTCCATACGATATGCCGTAAAGGGAACTTCCGAAAACACTCTGCTTGGAGCAGGAACAAATTATCCTATTTCGGTTGGTGCTACATGGAACGAAGGTGACTCTAACCCTAATTGGGGCGGTTCGGTATTCCATGTCGCGAAGGACGGCACGTTGACGGCAAAGAGCGCAAACATCTACGGAAAAATCCAATCAAGCAATTCGAGTTGTTACACGATTATAGATAACGGGCATGTTTACGGCGGTGATGTCAACAGTAACGGGAGTCTTGCTTCGGCTACGGGATATATCTCTTTTAATCAGGTTTATGCCGAAAATCAACGGCTCGGAACGAGAATTGCCGGTAGTGCTATGATTGCCTTGCTTGCTCCCGTATTGGGTGTCGGCAGTTATAGGAATTTTAATCAAGATGCGACAATCTACGTAGGGCAGAACAAAGACGTTACGTATGTAAGCAGTATCGAAGCACCAACTGTATACGTCTATCCGTCATATACGACGATATATGACCCTTCCACAAAGTCTTACGTAGATGTTATGACCGATGTAAGCCTTGATATCTCAATCAACCATACTTATCAGTCGATTAATTTTACGAGAGGATTAATGGTGAGCGAGTGATGTATAAAGTCAGCAAAGATGGATTCGCGTTTTTCACGGACAGCTCGAAAAAAGCACAGTCGTATGAAGAACAGGGATATGAGGTTGTGTATGTCGAAGCAACAAAACCGTCACGGGATGATGTAACCGTCGTTTCCGTGACGGGTAAAAGCATTAAGGAGCGAAAATGACAGTTGGAAAATCAGTGACAGAGACTCACAAGAATTACGAAATGTCTGCCATGCTTGAATCTGCCGAATCCCGTGCAGAAATGGCAAGAGGAAAATTCGGATATGCGATTGCCCGAAACATCCGTAGACTGAAAGATGCTTGCTTGGAGTTCTTACAGGCACGAAGCGATTTAATCTCCAAATACGGAGTCGCAGAAGTTGATGAAAACGGGAAACAGACAGGAGAATACTCTATCAAGATTGGCACGGATGAATGTGCTGAGTTTCTTGAACGGCTTAGTGAATACGGCGACATTGAACATTCCGTAGAGATTTGCAAAGTCCCGTATGAAATACTGCCCGACGACTTGACGGCGAAAGATTTGCTGGAGCTGGAATGGATGCTCTATGACGACGAACAAGGAGAATGAGAATGAAAGCTATTGACACAAAGGTTATATTGGTGAATCCATCAACGGGCGTTCGTACAGTCCGCACAACCATTATCGGAACAACCATGCCGAAGACTCTGCCGACCAACGGCAACGGAATTACAGGCCTTCTTCCGACAGATGTTTTTGCTCCTGGCTCTGTAATCATTTGTCCCGATGATTGGTCTAAGGCTATGGCAAACGAGAACGGCGTATTCAAGAAGAAAGCGTAAGGTGATGCCAATGAATACAAGCGAAATTATGAGTGCTATGATTTTTGGTGACGGCGGTGCATCGAAAGTAGAAGAACTCTCGACAGACGGCGGTTCGACCGATGCCGGGAAGGTACTTGTAGTCGGAGATAACGGCAAGATTGCCGCAAGCGATTTGACAGTTGGCGAAGGTGAAGTTGCGATAGACAGGACCCTGAAAGTCTCCGGCGCGGCGGCTGACGCTAAAGTTGTTGGTGATTCTATTGCTGCCCTAAATGGATCTTTAGGGAACGTAGGTGAGCGCATCACTGATTTGCTTACCACTGCCGATACAAGTGGTGTTTCACTTACAATCGGAAAAGAAATCAGAAATTCAGACGGGGCAGTAATTACAAACGCAAAAACAGCGATAATCACCAAATATAGCACAAGATACAGGGCTATCAGAATGACAGGCGATACGTATCAGCAAAAGGTTGTTTTGTATAATCAGAATAACCAGTATGACGGACTTCTTTCTGACTATACAAACGATATTGTAAGCATCCCGAAATCCGCTCTTTATTTTAGATGTACATTTAAGCGCAAAGATGGGGCAGACATGACATCTGACGACATACGGGCTATACGTGATGCTATGGTCTGGTTAAAGCAGACCGATGACTCGTTAAGTGTTCCGAACATTCCTGCCGATTCGTCCGCTACTGGTATAAGACTCACTAATGTTGAAAACCGTGTCAGTGCTTTGGAAGATGTAACCATTCCCGTGGATGTCAAACAGGCTCTTTTGAGACTACTTAAAAAAGCTACATATACAAGTGCTGATATGTCTGCGGACATTCGGACAGTACAAGATTGGGTCGGAATCCAAGTGCATTATATTGATGTATCAATCAAAGGCAATGCACCTGGCACAAGTGATGGGAGCAAAAAAATCACATCTACTCTTGCATACGATAACGGATTATCTGCCGTGTTCGAAGTTGGTGCATCAATATACAAGGTAACGGACACAGGGACACATGATAGATTTAGATTTTATGGAATCTCGGCAGATTTGGACGTAAACGATCCGTCAGATTTTGCACAGATAACGATAGATAGAATCGCTGACGCAACGACAGTTAGCGGACTTGATTCAATGACCGAATACACCGTGGACAATACTGTAACTCAGTATAAAATCATTTTTGTTTATCTCAGGAGCAACACAACGGAGTATAACCCGCATCTTGTTGTAGAGGAGGTGACGGAATGAATTTATATGATTATGAAGGTAACAACATTGCGCTCTTAGGAGAAACATTTTATCCGTTTGCAGAAGATATAGACGGATCGTGGTATGCAAACTCGTCATTGACCTATGACCAGTTAATCGCTCAGATATATGAGCCGATGCGAACTGCTTTCCCCGAATATATCACAAGGGAAGTTATCGGAAAAGACCAGTCCAACACATACGATATTTATGCGTATACATTCAAGCCCGACCGTTATGAGCAAGCGATATATTTGCAAGCAGGCGTACACCCAAGAGAAGCCTTTGGATATATCGGACTGGCAAGACTTATGCAAAAGATTGTTTATGCAAATCCTGTGGATAAAGAGGCGTCCTATCTGCGATACAACTGCAAGATTGTAGTTGTCCCAGTGGTCAATGTTTGGGGCGTTATGCAGACTCTTAATTCAAGGACGGACTACAACAGCACAAACGTAAATCTTAATCGTGATGTTATTGATGCTACTCAGGCAGAAACACAAGCGGTAAAAACATTGTTCACAAGGGAAAATACCGAAACACCTTTTGCTTTTGCTTTTGACTATCACACAACCGTCAACAACTCATACGGTGACTATATGGCAACGATTTGGCTTGACCGTGATAACCGTAACGTGGCTATGCAGACGGTCTATAACCTTGCGAGGAAAAACTGCAAAAAGCGCACATCTGCATATTTATCGCAGTACGGTTTAGACGAAACGGATTTGCGACTGCCATATGTCGGAGATAGCACCACCGATACAAGCTACGCTTACTGGTGGAAAACGCTTGGAGTAAATGGCAGTACCATAGAACATTCAGACTTTGTATGGTCAACCGAAAAATATACCGCTGATGTTGCAAAAATCTGCTTTGAGTGCTATGCTACGCAGTTAATCGCTCATGCGTATGCACGATTAAAAATGCTCCCTGTATCTGCAAGAAATGTGCCGAGCGGTGAGTGGCTCTAAAGTGCACTAAACGGGCATTTAGGGAATTAACTTGAAAAGTTTTCGCTGACCTATTGTGACGCGAATATTAGTTTGTTATAATAATTATGTTCACATAAAAAGTGAGTCGGGACGCTCACGCCAATGAACAAAATCCCGACTCGTCAACCTTGCGGTCAAGAGACATTATACTATTTAATGCTCCCTTATCGCAAGCATTTGTTGTGCGAAGGGAGTATTTTTATGCATAATTCTTTTGTTGACGGTTTCTGCTTGAAACTTGAAGGTGTACTGCAACCGTGCGACATAAAACAAGTCGCAAACATGCTTGACATTTATACGATGAACTACGACATTAAGCCGTTGTCAACGGAGTTGTCGGTTTCCGAATATAAGTTGCCAGAAGCCTATTACGTGTTCATGGCGGCAAAGGAACAGGACGGTCAACTTTCTGAAACATCAAAGGTTCAGTATCGCATGTGCATCGAGAAACTGTTGTTCCGGTTCGGAATCCCACTGAACAGTATTACCGTAAATCATCTGCGCTTATACATTCAAGAAATCAGCGTCAGTAGCAAGACGGGAAAGAAACTTTCAAGAACGACGATTAATCAACGGAAGTCAATCATACGGTCATTTTTCAAATGGCTTTACGAGGAAGAATATATCGACAAAGACCCGTCAATCCGTATTAAGCCGGAACGTAGCGACAGTAAACCGCGCAAGGCTTTTACAGATGTTGAGATAGAGTCTATGCGGTCATGTTGCAGTGATCTGAGAGAACGAGCAATAATAGACATACTCTATTCGTCGGGTATTCGCGTTTCGGAACTTTGTGGTTTGGACAAAAGCGATATCGACCTGGAAAAGCGAGAGATTACCGTGTTCGGCAAAGGCGGCAAGTGGCGTACATCTTACATAGATGCATCTGCGGTTGTTTCGCTGAAAGCATATTTCGATTCAAGAAACGACGATTCGCAAGCGGCATTTGTAAGCCAAAGAAGACCGCACCAAAGACTTCAACCGAAAGCAGTTCGCAATATACTGCATGACATTTCCGAAAAGTCGGGCGTAGACAATGTTATCCCACATCGGTTCCGTCATACAATGGCGACGACAGGTATAAACTCCGGTATGCCTATCGAGTCGGTTCAAGCGGTTCTCGGTCATTCAGAAATCAGTACGACAATGCGTTATGCACACGTTTCCAATGATAAAGTAAAAAACGATCATCGGAGATACATACAGTAACTTATTTGTCAAGGCTCACCATAACGGTGAGTCTTTTTTGTTTGAGGTCAAGTTATGGCTAAAACTTACAAACTTACAGACAGTCAGCTTTTACAGATTGCAAGGCTCTGCGTACAGGAGCAAGGCTCTTTTGAAGGGATAAAAGCCGAAGCATCTATCATGGCGAATCTGTTTGAGAAACAGTCAAAATACGATACGCTTTACGAGTATGTTCGGTACGGCGGTTGGTTCAGTCGCGCCGCCTATTGGATGGACAACGGAAGTGCCAGTTCTGCGTCCATATCGGCTGTCAGAGAGGTTTTATGCGAGGGGCATAGAACATTGCCTACCTACGTTGACGAACACGACTGTATGAGCGATATCGTGAAAGTCACCAACGGCGGTGTCGGCATAGATAAGTACGATAGAAGTCAGTACATTCCGAACGTGACGCGGATTAAAAATCGTTGGAATTCATGGTATACCTTCTACTGTTTTCCGGCATCGAATTCAGACCCATTCGGTTATACGGGCAAACCGATAGAAGAAGACGACAACTGCGTTTACGTGGAAGTGGGGTGATTGCATGACAGAACATGATATCACACTGTGCGGTCACGGTTGGGGAAAACCACACCTTGACAATTTAGAAGACTACAACTCAGAGCGATACAATCAGATAGCACCGAATGGGAAGCGCAAAGGTCTTGTATGTGTCCGGCGTTTCAAGGGTTTGAGTTCCCTTGACCGTAAAGCGTTTACGGCTACTTACTCTACGATTCTCGGACGGAATATTTACTCACAGGACTTACGGGATTTTGTCTTCACGACATATCACGGCAACTACTATTCCGACTGTTCAAGTTCTATCTGCGCTACGTTTAGACGTATCGGAAAAGACATTGAAAATCTGAACACAGCAGGAATGTACTATTCGGATTTGTTTGAGGACGTTCCTGTTGGCATCAGCTACGGGCATATCACAAATCCCGAAATCCTTGAGGTTGGCGACATACTTCTTTTCAGAGGGGGTGACCCGTCAAGACCGTTACAGATAGGGCATGTTGAAGCGGTCTACAAAGTTCCGGAAACAGACGATTCTTGCGACTACACGAAAGTTGAGGTAGATGATATGACATACAAATTCCGCACAATCGAGAAGGGCATGAAGGGCGGTGACGTTCTGCTCGTACAGGAAATCTTGAAAGCAAGAGGCTTCAAAGGTGCTGACGGAAAAGAACTGAAACTCGACGGAGAAGCCGGAGATAACACGATGTTCGCTATCGCTGCCTATATCGAGCAGAGAGCAAAAGACGGAGCTGATCTCGGCGGCAAAGACGGTTGGGGAAAGCTGTGTTGGGCTGATATGGCATTTCCCGTTGCATAAATTAAAGGGGGTAGCGTAGTGCTATCCCCTTATTTTTTTGCCCGAAACCTACGCGAAACCTACGGATTGAAAGTGCCGCATTCGATTTTTGGCTTATTTATGCGGTTTTTCGGGCTTCGATAAATGCCGGCAGTGGGACTATTTATGCCTAAATTTGTTGACCTATGTAGACTTCTGCACGGTTTTTCGGCATTTTTCGTTGCATAGCTTGACATAGCTTGACACAAAAACCTACGAAAAACCTACGCGGTCTACACGATACGTAGTCCGTGAATCAGGACAAGAGTCTGACCGATTCCAACAGTCGTCTATCTGCTTCTTCCATGTTCTTCGTGACATGCAGGTACACTTGCTTTGTAATCTCGGAGTCACCGTGACCTAAACGACGTGATATTGTTTCAAGCGGAATTCCCTTTTCTGCAAGTAAGGATGTATGCGTGTGCCGTAGGGCGTGCGCTGTAAGTCTCCGACCTAACACCTTTTCGGTGTTCTCTCTCAGATATTTGTTGTAAGTGTGATAACTCATATATCCGCTTTTCTCGTTTGGAAAGAATATCTCACAAGCAGTCAAATCTTGCGCTTTTCTCCACTCTTCAATTCGGTCTATCACTTCTTTTAGTTCCGGCTGTATGAACACTTCTCTTGTCGATGCGTCGGTCTTTGTATTCTGCGTGACGGTACTTCCATTGACGTAGTACGTCTTCGTGACGCGGATTACATTCTCTATCGGATTCTCGTTATCGGCACTAACGTCGCTTCGGGTCAGTGCTATAAATTCGCCTATACGTAATCCAGACAAGGCAAGAAATTCCGTAACCAATTTCCATTTTTCTACTTTCATGGATGCAAGCAGTCTTGCTAATTCCTCTGAGTCCATAAATTTCTCCAATAACTTTTCTTTCGATTCCGTACTGTGGTAAGTCTTAATGCCGGACAGCCAACTTGCGTCTTTCAGATATCCGTTCTGGTTAGCCCATCGTAGCATAGCTTTCATTCGGACGATTCGCTCATTGATCGTGCCGTTGCTTTCTCCACAATTCCGAAAACAGTCATTCACATAGGCGGCGGTGAGATTATTGACCTGAACATCTTCTCCGATGATTCTCAGTACCGCTTTCATTTGTCTGTGATTCCGTACCCATGTAGATTCTCGAATAGCCGAATCCTGCTCTTGATCGAGATTGTATCGGCTGATTAACTCCGATAAGCTGAGTTCCGTAGTCTGCGTGGGTGTTAAGTCTCTTAGAATGGCTTCTATGCGAGCGTGAAGCACGTTGTAAGCGGTTTTCCTGCTTTGTGCGGTATTTCTATCCATCGTGACAGAAACCGTCCTTAAAACGCCTGTATACGGATTCCGGTACGATTCAAAGAACCGCGTCTTCCCTTTTGGATTGTTTTTGTCAACTGCCTGTGAGTACATGGCTTACAAGACCAATGCCAAAAAGTGAAAGAACAAAAATACGATTCCGGTAATGAGAATACTTCCGACCGCAAAAATAATTGCTCCGTAGAAACACAATTTCAGTCCGTAAAGTACAAGTTTGAGCAAATCCGTCATTTCCCGGTGACTCCTTTCGATTAGAATGGCTGCGTGGCTTCGTAGAAGGCTGATGCAGAGGTTTTTATCACTCCGACGATAAAATATATGCCTAAGGGGGTAAAACGCCTTAAAACGGCTTCTACGCGCTCCGAACAGAAAAAGAATGAGATTCCGGCAAGTAAAGGTTCCCTTCGCTCCACTTCGCTACGCTCAGAACGCTTCGCTTTTCCGTTTCGCTTCGCTCAACATTGGTTCCCTGTCTGATAACATTTCCGACCAAAACACAAGAAAGAAAAAGTTACAAAAAGAAAGAATATATAGCGTACTACGTACGCTTGTTTAGTAGTCTAACTTTACTGAAAACATGTAAAGTTATCCTACTAAACCATATATTTATTTATTATATCTTTATCTTTACTATATACTCTAAGCTATGCTATAACCTTATACTTTAGTATTTAATATATTAATATAATATTATATATAGTATTATATATAGTTATTAAAGAATAAAGAATATAAGATATAAGATATAGAGGAAATCCATGGACTTTTTCGGACATGTCCTCGGACTGTCCATGGACAACCTTTATTCAAATTCTATTGCATAAAATAAAAACCTTCTTTTTGCTGAGAAGCAAGCCAAAAACTAAAGGTTTGGAAATTTTAAAAAACAGCGATTTTTAGGTGTTTTCCGACCAAAGTCAAGCACGACTTGTGTGTTTTTAAGGTCGAAAACGAGCGTTTTTTGCGCTTGTTTTATGCCAAAGTCGAGCGTTATTCCGTGCGGTTTTCAAGTTTTTCAAGTTCGGAATCGAAAAAGTCAAATCCCATTTCTGCTCTTCGGTTATTTCTTCTCCACCTGGCATCCAACTGCCGTCTTATCTTTTCGTGATCGGAAGTTACTCTCTTTAGCCATGCTTCGACTTGACTGTTTCCGCGATAGGTTTTTATCGGCTTCACTTCATGCCGTGGCACAAGACCGTGCGCTTCGGCTTCAATCTGTTGGACGGAGAGGTAGTCTTTCTCAAAGTCGTGATTCTGAATATGGTCTACTGCATGGAGATACGCTTCTTTTTGCCGTTCGGAAGACATTTTGGCGTTTATCAGAATCGTGTAACTTCCGTCAGCATTTTCGATGCACATTTCATAGCCTTTTGTGTTCGGAAAGTTCACAAGGAACACATTAATCGTCTCGTCCATCAGTATTCGGAACTCCTGTCTTTTCGTTTGAAAGCAAGTGCCATTTGTAAAATAGCATCGAGGTCGTCTTTTTCGAGGTCGCTCTGAACATCGAACAGGGCTTTAAGTTGGGTGTTCCCTCTGATTTTGTCGGCAAGTTTGGCGGCTTCTCTGTTCTCGTAGTATTCGGGAGAGTGTTCTTCTAAGAGGTCGGACTTCTCACAGTGGAAGTAGTTCGCCAATTTTTCAACATTACCCATTCTCGGCATTTTCAAACCGGATGTCCAATTAGACAGCGTTGAGAACGGAATGTCCAAATCCGCAACAAGGTTTGCCGGAGTCTTCTCATGTTCTTCCATTATTCGGTTTAGATTGTCGGCAAAAATCCGCTTGTTTCTGTCTTCACTCATTGCTTTATTCCCCCTTTTCTTCCTTGATTATAATGTAACTCTAAAGCGAAGCGGTTGCAAGAAAAAGTTTTATTAAATTCGCTTTTAGGGGTTGACAACTTCGCTTACGGGGGAGTAATATAAAACACGTCACAAGCAAACGAGCAACAACAGAAAGGAGTGAGAGTTTGAAAGTTAGCCTAAAAGCTATGAGAGTCCATCGTGGGCTTAGACAGGCTAAAGTGGCAGAAAAACTCGGAATTTCAGTGGATCGTCTGAAATATCTTGAGGGCGAAGAAGGCTCAAGAAATATGACTTACGAGAATCTGTTGAAATTCTGTGCGCTTTATAACTGCACGGTGGATGATATTTTTTTGCCTATCGACTACCCCGAAAGCGAAGTTGAAAAGCGAAGTGGTTAAACAAGGGGAGTTGAAATGGAAAGCATCAATGCCGGAAAGAAAATCAAAGATGTTTGAATGACACGGTTTGGCAATAAAAAGAAAGGGTAAAAACATAATGAAAGCAACAATAGAAGACAATAACGGCAACACAAATGTGATTGAAGCCGACAGCATCATCGTAATTGCCGGAACGAGAAACGGCGATATAGAGAAGATGGAGACAGGAATGATCGGCAATATGAGCGACGTTTTCTGGCGTTTCGTTCCGAATGCGTTGTTCAAACTTGCATCAACGTCCGTTACCGAAAGTTCTTTTGCCGGAGAATCAAAGGTCGTTCGCGAAGCGGCTCGTGTTATCGCGCTGACAAACGGACTCCTGAACGCATCAAAGAAGAAGATGGGAGAAATCATCGATAAGGCAGCGCCGGATGAATCGCTTGCGATTGCTATGGAGGCGGCAATGAGTTTGGGCGGTAAACCCAAAGACAAAACTGATAAAACAGAGTCCTTTGCGAGTCTCTTGTCCGGAATCTCCGGTTTTGCAAGCTGAGAGGTGCGACATGAAGGAAATCAAATTAATTCCGTATTCGGAAACTCCGCAGGTCACAGCTCTTGAGTACGACGAAATGCGCGATTTGAGAGAGCATCCCGAAAAGAAGGAAATGTACGGCATACTCGCACACCAGCGGAAGGTCAACGATGCGAAAAACCGTATACGTGATCGCGTTTGAGAGGTAATCCAATGAAAGAAATCAAATCAACACGGGATTACAGAGTCGCAGAGCATTGGCTTGCGTACGGATTGACTGTTCGTATCTACCTTGACTCCGGTGAGATTGCCTATGCGAAGACAGAGGACGATATCTGGCAAGCGAAAGGCGAAGCAGAATTCGTTGGAATCGAGAGGTGACTGTATGACATTACGGGAACTTCTTGAGAAAAATAACAACAGCAAAAGACCTTACAAGTATGTGAAGATAGGTTCGCAAACGAACTACATGTATTGCGGAGTGCCGGACGTGAACGAGATTTGCAAGATATCCGAACAACAGCGTGAAAAGCTGACAAATGAAATTGTCGGCAAACTTCACAGGACGCAGAAACTCAGCGACGTTGTTGTGGAAGGCGTAAACAGAGTCAACGCAAAGGAAATCAGAGGCTTCATCCACAGAAACGGTGCAATGCACGAAGAAGATGCTGAAACTCTTTCAAGATTCGCGCGGAAGAAAGTGCAGGACGAATTTGCAAGGCTCTTGAACGAAGAACTGAAAAGTATTCGGTCAGTCGAGAGCAAAGCCAAAGTTCTTGAACCGTGGATTGGATTGCTCGATAGGAAAGTCAAACAAAATTATAAAAGCATCCGCGAGAAATCGACTCTCATTATCATCATTGAGGGCACGGAAAACGGAACGTACTGGACACGCGACGAGTACGAGAGAGGGGTTGGCTTTTCGGATGATGGCGAAGAAGACGATGTGTAAGTCCTGCTACCACAACGCGGTAACGGACTACGGATGGGTTTATCATTGCCGAAATCCATATCTGATGGACAGGGATGATACAGGCGGCAAGCGGCACTTCTCAAAGCAGAACGAGCCGGACAAATATAACTGCGAATTCTACGAAAGCGCAGAGGACGGTTACAGAAGAGAACGGGATGAAATCAAGCAAGGAATAACGGAGTGGTACTGATGAAACAGTTTATGACAATTTCCGAAGCAGCGATAGAGTTTGATCGGAGTAAAGCGACAATCTCAAGGACGCTGAGAGAAATCAAATCCATGCCGGACAGGTACGATGAACTGAACTACATCGGAAGTGGGTCAAAGGAACTTATCAGAACGGCTTGCCTTTTGGATTACTGGAAATATCAAGAACTGCTTGAAAGTTACCCAGAACTTGCTCCGAAGTACGTACCGTCAAGATATGAAATGGAACTGAGAATCACGCAGGAATATCCAACAGCGAGGGAGATAGCAACGGAAGTCCTTAACATGATAAGGGGGTGAGAAACGTGATTGACATTAAAAGAAGCCTCAAACGCATGGCGAGTACGATTGGGGCTTGGATAAAAGAAGATGTGGAAAGTATAACACAGGACTTTGACGGTTGCAATGCGTTAGTGGCAATTCTCTACTTCGGAAGTTTTTTCTGTCTGATACTCAGCGTTTGCTTGATGGGCGTTGACGGAGATATCTTTTGGGGCATCGTAGCATTTATTTTTGCCGTAGTCGTAATGATTATCGGATTTACGACAGGAGCATTTTGAGAAAGGAGAAGACATTGAAGTTAAAGAGATTGATCGTTGAGAATTTCAAGGGTGTTCGCTCGCAGGAATTCACATTCAGCGACGTGACACACATTATCGGAGAGAACGGTTCCGGCAAGTCAACTCTTGAGACAGCCTACTTTTGGCTCTTGGCGGACGTTGACAGTGAACTGAACAGCAATCCCAATGTTCGCCCTATCGGTGCTGACGATGGGATTGTAACGAAGGTCGAAGGTGTCTTTGATTTTGACGGAAAAGAGGTATCAATCGTCAAGGCTCAGAAAGTAAAGACGAAGACCGGAAATGACGGAAAGGTAAAGACCACGAAGACCAATTCCTTTGAGATAAACGGTGTTCCGAAATCACAGAGGGATGTAAGCAAGTATCTGGCTGACTTGGCGTTCAACGAAGAGAGATTCCTGTCAGAGAGTCACCCGAACATGTTCCTCAAGGGCATGACGGAGAAAAAGGCAAGAACAGCCATTCGCAACACGCTGTTCGGAATGACAACAGAACTGTCCGACAAGGAAGTTGCTGAAAAAGCCGGAATGGTCGAAATTGCACAGTTGCTTCTCAAGCATACGCTTGAAGAGATTGTGGCTATGCAGAATTCGACCAAACGGAAAATCACGGCTGAATATGGCAGAACCGGCGAAGTCATTGACAATAAGATTGATGGTCTTAATGCCGGAAAAGTTGAGGTAGACCTGGATTCCGCACAGAAGGAACGTGACTTCGCAACAGCAGAACTTGAAGCGGTTCAGAAGGAACTTGCGGAACTGAACAGTTCAGAAGCCAATGCCGAGATCAATGCGGAAATCAGCAAACTTCTTGAAGAGAAGAGGTCACATCTTGAGGCGGTTGTCAAGGAAATCAACGATTTCAACTGGCAGAATCGCGGTCGAATGAGCGAACTTTCTATGAAAGTAGATGCACTTGCCGGAAGAATAGCGACAGTAAAGCGCAATGTTGTCGATGCGGAATACGAAGTCAAACGCATGGATGAAGCCGTTAAGAACGAAGCAGGAAAGTACAAGCAGGTTAAGACTTCTAAGTTCGACGAGTCCAAAACCGTTTGCCCGACTTGCAAGCGTAGATTCAGTGAGAAGAAGGTCGCTGAAATCAAGGCGAACTTTGAGACTGAGAAAACCAAAGAACTTGAAACGATTGTCGCAAACGGAAAGAGATATTCCGAACTGAGAGACAAGGCACAGGCAAAACTCGATGAACAGCTTAACAAGGTAGATGAACTTACGGCTGAAATGATCGAGATTAAGAACGAGAGGGCTGAGATTCCGGCAGATAAACCGCTTATCCGTGAGGACGAGACAACAAAGGCTATCGACGTTAAGGTTGCGGAACTGAAAGCAAAGATGCAGTTGGCAAGCGACGTTCGCAAGAAGGAACTGATTGCTCGGTCGGCTGAGATTCGTGCAAGACGCGACAGTGCTATGAAGCGCATTGTCATGGCAGAGAACAATGAACGTATCGACGCTCAGATTGCAGAGTTGCAGAGGAAACGTAAGGAGTACGAACAGGCAAGGCTTGACGCGGAACGTATTCTCGATGAAGTCAAGCAGCTTGAAATGGCAAAGAATGAAATGCTGACCGAACAGATCAATTCGCATTTCAAACTTGTCAAGTGGGTACTCTTTGAGACGCAGGCAAACGGCGAGATTCTGACAGACCGTTGTACGCCTTACATTGATGGCAAATCAATGGTAGATGAAGCGAATACCGGCAGAGTCATTCTCGGAAAGTTGGATATTGTCGAAGGATTGCAGAACTTCTACGGTGAGAGATATCCCGTCTGGCTCGATAACGCAGAGGCGTTGACTTCAAATACATCGGAGCGTATTCAGCTTGATACTCAGCTTATTACATTGAGCGCGGTTGACGGACAGAAGTTGGCGGCGAAATAAGACGCGGCAGGAATGGCACGGTAAGGACGGGCGAGGTCTGGCGAGGTGTGGATTGGCTCGGCGTGGCAGGCGAGGTATGGTTAGGATGGGCGCGGTACGGCGCGGTGCGGTCAGTCATGGTTTGGTGGCGCGTGTTCCGTTGTGGTGAGGCAAGGTCAGTCGGGGTATGGCAACGTTCGGCAGGCTTGGCGAGTTATGGTTGGGCGTGTTATGGCGAGTCGAGGTCTGGTAGCGTAGGGCTTGGCAGGCGCGGCAAGGTGAGGTATGGTGCGGCAGGGTGCGGCAAGGTCGGGCGAAGCAAGGCAGGCTCGGATAACATAGCCTACAAAATATGTAATCGGGAAATCCCGAAATAGAAAAAAGAAAGAGAGAGAAAAAACATGGCAACAAAGAAAGCAGAAGCAACAGTTCAGATTCTTCCGGTAGAGATAGCGACAGCGCGCATCAGAATCGTAGGCGATTCTCCGCTTATCGTTCACGCATGGAGCGAAAAGGCGAAGCGTCAGATGCTTGAGACTCAGCAGAAGAAGACAAAGAATAAGGCAAAGGAAATCCGTAGACCGTTTGACGAGTTCGTCAACAGCCTTTATTGGCTCACAGAGAAGCCGGTGGCAGATAACGACGATGAACTTGCGGAACTTTTCTACAAAGCAATCGAGAACGGAGCAAGGTTCGGTTTTCCGGTTGGCGCGATCAAACAGGCGGCGAACAGCGCGGCTTACCGACTCGAATGGGTTAAAAATCAGATGTCGCTCCGTGGAACGTACTTCATTCAGACAGAGGACGGTGAATATGCCGAAATCAAAGGATGCGTGCCGGAGCAGAGAGAAGACATGGTTCGTATCGGTATGGGTTCCGCAGATTTGAGATACAGAGCAGAGTTTTCGGATTGGTACATTGACTGCGAAATCAAGTACAACAAGAACGGCGGTATGACTCTTGAGCAGATTATCAACTGCATCAACGCAGGTGGTTTTGCTTGTGGCATCGGAGAGTGGAGACCGGAGAAGGACGGAACAAACGGCATGTACCATGTTGAAATGGTTAAGTAAGCAATCTTCTTGAAAATAAATTGGCGTGGTTCGGAATGGTTAGTTGTGGTATGGCAGGCATGGCGTGGTCGGCGTGGAAAGGTTTGGTCAGGTTTGGCGCGGTTTGGCGAGGTGCGTTACGGCAAGGCAAGTCGGGGTTCGGTAAGGCAGGCTTGGTTCGGTTAGGTGTTGTAAGGTATGGTGCGGTATGGCCGGGCGAGGCAAGTTCCGGTATGGCAGGCTCGGTAAGGCATGGTTATGCATGGTAAGTCGGTGTGGGGCATGGCTTGGCAAGGCAGGCTTGGAAAGCCAGAAAGGAGTTGATGTAGAAGTTGGTAGGAATGGTCGCAAAGCAGTATTCGTACTTAGTCAACAAGTACAAAGTACCTGCTGATGTTGTCGGAAAGACAATGGAGAAAATCGAGGAAAGAGATGGAAAAGTTACCAAAGAGTCATTCTTGGAAGAGTCGCGTCCGGTGAGTTCGCCTACACACAATATGTTTGAGTGGAACGACGCGATTGCCGCTGAGAAGTACAGACTTGAACAGAGTAGCGAGATTATCCGAAACATTCAGATTGAGATTGTCGAAGTTCCGGCAAAAGAAGTTCAGCTTGAAATCAAGACGGTAACTGCTGATGAACTGAGAGAACAGGAAGAAAAGAAGAAGCCGATTTACGCAAGGGCATTTGTGAACACGGTCAAGCCAGACCCGAAACACGCAGGTCAGTACAGGTCGATTGACAAGGCTCTCTCCGATAAGGAAAGCAGAAGAATCGTTCTTGAAAATGCGCTCTATGAGTTCAAACGGCTTGCGTCGAAGTACAGTTTTCTCAAGGAATTGGAACTTGTTAAAGATGCAATCGAGGAAGTTGAGCAGAAAATCGAGACTGCTTAATTTTTTCCGGCAACTGTTATAGATGATGTAGAAAGGAGTGAACAGAATTGATCGAAGCAAAGAACGGAACAATAAAGGTCGTAGGTAGCAAGGTTGACCTTATGACAGACTACTCAAAGATTACGAACGCATTAATGAAACTGGATGCGTTTGAGAAAGAGGACATTGAACATGCCATGAAAGTCGGTCTTATGACGGAGAAGGAACTTAATAAAGAGATTGAAAATCTCATGGCTAAACTTGCGAACGAATTGAAGGATAAAACCGATGGAGAACGCAAGGAAACCGGAGATAAGCAGGACGACGAGATCAAGAAAGCAATCGACACGATTGTGAAGCATTTTACGGAGAACATGTGATATGGCAGAACAGCAGAAAAATGAATTCACAACTGCGCTGAGTCAGTGGTCGAACGAGGTCACAGGACTTGTCAGAAGGGACTATGAAAGCGTAGGCGTTACGTTCGATGAATACTCAAGAACATGCGCTATGAACGCTATGACTTCAATCTTTCATCTGGTTCAGCAGACGGATAAGGCAAGTCTCAGTCAGATTGACACATCGAATCTGAGAGAAGTTGTCGCACAGGCAGCTTCGCTCAAACTCAATGCCAATGCGGTACCGCGTGAGTGCTACTTTCAGCTTCGCAACAAGAAAATCGGTGACAAGTATGTGAAAGTCGTCGAAATGGGCGTTGAGGGCAACGGCAACGATGCCATGCTCCGTAATTTCGGAGTCGAGGTCAAAACAGTCTATCCGTGTTGGCTTGTGAAAGAGGGTGACGAGTTCACTTATCCGAAGCGCAAGGGCATGAGGATGGAACCACCGGAATGGGAAGAAAAAGGACTTTCCAATAAGGTTGTCAGAGTCGTCTATCCGATATTGCTCAATGACGGAACGGAACAGTATTTGATCGCGGAACGTGACGGAGTAAAGACCAATTTCTTTGCTCACATCAAAAACAATCTGCTGAATGAGACTTTTGGGCTTGCTGAGAGTTCCTACAAGGCGACTCCAAAACAGAAAGAGCAGATTAAGGCAAAGAAGGAAGAGATATTCGCGGAACTGCGGAAGTGCGAAACGGTAGACGAAATGCTTGCTTGCGAAGTCGCAAGACCGTACATGAGTCCGGCATGGCTCGATACGCCGGAAAGCATGATTATCCGTAAGATGCGCAACAACGCTATTCGGAACTTCCCGAAGGATATGAATTCAATCGCCAATCGTTCAATGCTTGAACTTGACGATACCTACAAGGCTTCGCGTGAAGAGGTCGAAAGCGAAGCGAATTCCGTAGACTTTGAGGAAGGTGAAGTCGTCGAAGTCGAAGCAGAAACAGTCGATACGGAAACGGATGTGGTCGATTCGTGAGTACATGTTGCAGAGGATGTGAGAAGCGGTACTTAGGGTGTCACGATCACTGCGAGGACTACAAGGCGTTTAAGGCTGAGATAGAAGAACGCAAAAGGCGCGAAAAGGAATTCCGAAATCCTATCAACTACAAGTTGGACAGAACAAGAACTGAAGCCGAACGAAAGAGAAGGAAGTTGCATTATGACTGAGATGTATGAAGCAGGAAGGAGAAGCGGTAAGACGGTTGAATCTATCGCAGAAGTCGTAAGAAAAGCAGTTGGCGAGGGCATTGAAACAGGAGTCATTAAGGCTCCAATGCTTACTCCGATGTATGTCGGAATGGATTTTGCCACAGGCGGTCTTATTCCGAAGCCGAAGCCGGAAGTCCACTTTTGGGAAGACTGCAAGATTCAGCGGAACGGCAAGTACACGACGGTTATCTGGAGGGACGGAACGGTAACGAGGGTTACATGCCAGGATTCCGACGAACCCGACGATTTACGGGCGTTTGAAGAGGCACTTGCAAAGAAACTGTACGGCAGTCGCACGGCTCTCAAGAAATTTGTTGAGAAGAGAACGGTTGTGCAGAAGAAAAAAGGAAAGAAGGTCAAAGAAGAGAAGAAACTGGAAAGCCTTCATAGCTGTTCTCAGCAGATAAACGTTGGCGATGCGGTTTTCCTCAGTGGAAAAATCTTTAAACATGTCGAAGAGAAAGGGCGAATCTGCAAGGTAACTAAGATTGAGTCTCCTTTCATTTGGCTTGATGGGTTTGACTGCGGTGGGCGTGGGCTTCTTGCAAGCGGCATGACGAAGGTCAGAACCGAACCGCCGTATTCAGTCGGAGATTGGGTGGTCTTCCGTAATCCGAAAGAGAACTACCTTGTTCATTCCGAAGCGTGGACTTCACACATGGTTGCTGACAAGCCGTTAAGGATTGAGAAAATCAACGGCACGAACCTTCTTTGCAATGACGGATGCGTCTACGAGTCACTTTGGGTGAGAGGTGTAGAAAAGACCGAAGAGGGTGCAGATGAATGGTCGTTCTGAAATGTGCCGGAAGTAACAGCGAGGGCAACTGCTATTCACTGACAGACAGTAGCGGTCAAGTCCTTCTAATCGAAGCAGGAGTATCGCATGGCAAGTTATGTCGGCTTATCAACTGGAACATAACAAACGTGGTTGGGTGCATAGTCACTCACCACCACTTAGACCATGTGGCCTCTGCCCCGAAGTTAAAGATGATGGGTGTCGAAGTATTCTCACCGTTTGAACTTGATGAACACCGGCGAGAAGTTGTTTTCGGAAATTACAGGATCAAATCATTTCCGCTGACAAACTCGATGGGAGCATTTGTTCATACCAATGGAGACGGTACAGAATGTCCGGTATACGGCTTCCTGATAGAGCATGATGAAATGGGTAAGATGGTCTACTTAACAGACTGTGAATTCTGTAAATGGCGATTCACGAAGCTGAGACTCAATCACATGCTTATCGGAGTCAACTATCAAGAAAAATACGCACCTATCAGCGACGCAAAGAAAGCGCACGTAATCAGCGGTCACATGAGCGAGCAAACAGCAATCGACTTCATTAAAGCCAACCAGACAAGTGACTTGCAGAATATCATTTTAGGACATCTGAGTGAGTATTCTTGCAACACTGAAGAATTAGTTACCAATGTCAAAAAAGTGGCTGAGACAGGCGTGAACGTGCTTGTAGCGACACCAAAATTAGAGCTTGAACTTAGAAAAGATTGTCCGTTCGGATAACGGATGGTCGGAACAGGAGCAAACAGATCAAATGAATTTATGTATTCACATCGGAAGACTTTCAAGAGACCCCGAAGTAAGGTACGGGCAGTCCGGCAAAGCAGTAGCAATGTTCTCACTTGCAGTTGACAGGAAATTCAAGAGAGAAGGACAGGCAACGGCAGACTTCTTGAACTTCAAAGCATTCGGAAAGACGGCTGAGTTCCTTGAAAAATACTGCCACAAAGGAACGAAACTCGTAGTTCAGTCGCAGTTGCAGAACGACAACTTCACGAACAAGGAAGGAGTCAAAGTTTACCGCGATTCGCTCATGGTCGATAGCGTTGAGTTTGCGGAAAGCAAAGCTGCATCGGAGAAAGCAAACAAGTCGGAACAGAGTCCGGCAAGTCCGACAAGTGACGGATTTATGGATATTCCCGATGGCTTGAGCGACGAGGAAGTACCGTTCAGATAAATGGCAGATAAAGCGTATGGAGTATCCTACGTGACGATTGACGGTAAGAAGACAAAGCCGGAGAACATGTACGGCTACTGCAAGGCTCACAAAGGGATACTCACATATCCGCTTGCACAGTTGCACCGATGCTCATGCCGGAAAGACGGTCAACCGTGTATGCATTTCATAAAATTTGAACGGTACGACAACCGTTATGAAAGTGCCTTAAAGGGCGAGGAATTCCGACAAAGTTTAGGAAAGAAAGGAAAGAAAGGTGAACGCAAAAGGCGAAAAGCACCCGACACAGGTTCAACGGTTACGGAAATACCTGCTTGCACATCAAAGGATTACACCTTTGGAGTCGTGGAGCAAGTTGGGGATTTACCGTCTGTCAGCGAGGATTCACGAACTGAGACAGATGGGGTACGGGATAAATTCGACAAAGACAGATGTAATAAATGCTTTTGGCGAAAAATGTTCTGTCGGGTTGTACGAACTTACGTCTGTACCGGAAACAAGTAATACATGAAAGGAGAATAGATGCCGAACTGGATTGAAGGAACAATGAAATTGCGCGGAAAGCGTGAAGACATAAAGCGTTTTCTTGATAACGAACTTGATATAAGTAGCTACCACGGAGAAAAGAAGACGCTTGAAGAACAGGTGAAATGCAACTCCGACGGCGAATACACGGAGTACACGTTCAAGGATGAACCATACATCAAAGGAACACGCAGAGCGTTCGTAACAGACGATTATCTTTATATGTACGGAGACGAAGAAATAGCCTGCATAAAAATCAAACAGGCATGGTCTTTTAGCGTGACACCGGACGACAGAGAGTTGGAGTTGTGGAAAGACAATGCACACAAATACAACATCGACATTAAGCTGTACGGCGTTGAATGTGGAGCGCAGTTCTGTCAAGAAGTTATTGCGTTGAGGAATTGCGACAGGGTAATCAGCAACGTGATTGAATACGAAGATTGGTATTGGGATTGCCCGTTCCCAAATATGGGCGGTTAAGCAGGAAGGAGAGCAAATGTCAACAAGAAGTACGACCGCATTCCGCGAAAGAGGGTACGAACCTGTTGTTCGCGTGAGGAAACACTTTGATGGATATATCGACGGATTAGGTCATAGCCTTGCAAAATGGCTCATTCCGATGAAACTCATTAACGGTATTTTCAATGACAAGCAGTACGAGCACGATTACGCAAACGGAATCGGCTGTCTTGCCGCGAAATGGATAGCAGATGTCAAGACAAAAACCGGAGACATATATCTCGATTGCGGTTGTGAAGCAGACGAAGATTACAACTACGAAGTGATTCTTGAACCGCATTGCTTGTCATACGCAGGTACACCGACAGACGAATGCATCACCGTTGAAGTTCGGATGTTCGATAAGGAAGAACCGATTTTCAAAGGCACTCCGAGTGAACTTTTGGAGTTTGAGGAAGGTTAAGAATGAAAACAGAACAATTTGAACAGGCGTTGCATGAGCGTGGTATCGAAACGGAACGTGACGAGCAGGGAATTGTGACAATGCTTTTACCGGAAGACGAGTTCAAGAACGCAAAGAAATATGCAAGGATCGTTGCTGAAATCGGATGGGAACGGTCCTGGGGAAGGAGAGTGAAACGTGTCTGAAAGACTGACAATGAAAGACCGTGACGCTATCGGTTGCGGAGTCTTATGGAACGGTGAAGAAGTTCAGAAAGCTATCGACAAACTTGCCGACTATGAAGACGCGGAAGAGTGGAATAAAACCCAGTTCGTGACAAAGGCTCAGAGAGAGTTTATCGACACCGTTGTTGAGTGCATCTTAGAGGCTTCCACACAGGACGAGATAGCAAATTACGGCATGGAACTGGCAGGAGCGTGGATGATGCTTACTACGGGGTGGGACGCCAAAGTATGAGCAAACGAGACATTGAAGCCGAAGCAAGACTGCAAGGACTTGATATGGCATATCGAATTGCTTGCAATGAGGAAGGCGAGAATTCCCCAACTGCAAAAGCTATCTTGAAAGAAATCCGGTTCAGAAGAAAAAGCGGTGTAGTCGTTCCAATCATTAAGAAAGAATTGGCAAAGGCATCAACCGACATTAAGAACTTCACCATTCAGACGATTTTCGCAATGAGCATGTTGATTTTGTGGGAAACGTTTGGATGGGGCAAGGTCAGACTTGCGCGGTTCAAGCAAGCGTTTGATGAATATTCCGACCTGTTAATCAACGACGAAATTGATTGGCTTGACGTAATGGACGCACTCAAAGTCGGAGCAGGGGTAGAGGTCGTTCTTCCGACAGAACTAACCGGAAAAGGCGGTGACAACTACGCATGAGAATAGCGGTTGACAAGAACCAGGTACAGAAGGGAAGTCACGCAAGAGAGCGACATGGAATGACAAACACGAGGCTCTATGGTATTTGGTCAAACATGAAAGGCCGGTGTTGTTCGAAAACACATCCGCGCTACAAAGAGTGGGGCGGTCGTGGAGTTGAAGTGTGCGACGAATGGAAAAACAGCTTTATTGCGTTCTATAAATGGTCTATGGAAAACGGGTATAACGACGAGTTGACAATAGATCGAATTGATAACAACGGCAATTACGAACCGTCTAATTGCAGATGGGCTACGCTCAAAGAACAAGCCAATAATACGAGAAGAAGCCATTTTATAACGTTTAACGGCGAAACGCATACCATAACAGAGTGGTCTGAAAAACTCGGAATTGAAAGAAGCGTTATCAAAGATAGGATAGAAAAATTGCATTGGGCGCCAGAACATGCGTTGTCAATTCCTGTGCTTGAGAGAAAACAGTGGCGAAGTAGGAAGGGGAGTCGAGTGTATGAAAATTGGAGTTGACAAGAATCAAGTTCAATCCGGTTCGCACTACAAGTCAAATTTGAAAAACCACATGTCATTAGAACGCATGGGATATGAGCTTGTTCCTATTCCTATGATTTTTGGCGATTACTGCATAATCACAGACCAGATGCAAGAGACGATTGATCGGAGAGGTGCGAAGCTGAAAAAAGCTGATTTGGTCGGAGACATAAAGGTTGCAGTTGACCGTAAGAATTCGATTGACGAGATTTGCGGAAACGTCTGTTCGACTACTGCATCACACGAACGGTTCCGTGATGAATGTATACTCGCTCAGAAATGCGGTTGCAAGTTTTACGTTTTAGTTGAGGACGAGAAAATCAAGAACCTTGACGATTTGGAACATTGGGTTAATCCCCGTGAAAAGAAGTATTTCGTCATGAAAGCACGACAGGCGAAAGGTTACAAGTTGAAATATCCTCTGCCGAAGCAACCGCCGGCGTCCGGCAAGACACTTGCAAAAGCGTTACGGACGATGCAGGAAAAGTACGGCATTGAAGTCGTGTTCGCAAAACCGAAAGATGCTGCACGGGTGATGGTAGAACTGTTGACGGAAAGATAAGCAAATGGATTACAAAGAGTTTTTAAAGACAAAAGCCATAGTTGCTACGCCTACCGGATTCGACATTGATAAATCGGAATTGAACGACAACATGTTTGACTTCCAAAAGGACTTATGCAAGTGGGCTTTGAAAAAAGGAAAGTCAGCAATCCTCATAGGGTGCGGTTGCGGAAAAACGATCATACAACTTGAATGGGCACATCAAGTCCACGTTCATACCGGAAAATCAGTGTTGATACTTGCTCCACTTTCCGTAGTCAATCAGACGGCAAAAGAAGCTGAGAAGTTCGGAATTGAAACCGTGCATGTTTGCAGAACGCAAGAAGATGTGAAAGACGGTCTAAACATAACGAACTATGAAATGATTGAACACTTTGACGTATCTGCGTTTTCCGGAATTGTGCTTGACGAATCATCAATCCTTAAATCATTCACATCAAAGACGACAGGGCAACTTACGGAACTGTTTCGGAAGACTCCGTACAAACTGCTTTGTTCGGCAACAATCGCTCCGAATGACTTTACTGAGATAGGAACTACGTGCGAATTCTTAGGAATTATGAGCAGGACGGAAATGCTTGCAACGTACTTTATCCATGATGGCGGTAAAACATCCGATTGGCGATTGAAGAAGTCTGGACGCAGTAAGTTTTGGGAATGGATGGCAACGTGGGCGGTATGCTTTAACAATCCGAACGAATTAGGATATGAGATTGACGGATATGATTTGCCGGAACTTCATATCAAGACGATTCTCACACGATCAAAGGTCGGTGACTATGAGCTGTTTGCAAAAGTGGCTGAGACATTACAGGAACGGCGCGAAGCAAGAAAAGAGTCCATGGAAGACAGGACAGACAAGGCTTCTAATCTTGCAAATGGTTCAGACGAAACATGGCTCTGTTGGGTGGACTACAACGATGAATCGTCGATGTTATCAAAGAAATGCCGTGACAGTGTTGAGGTCAAAGGTTCTGATGAACCGGAACACAAAGCAAAGGCAAGTATTGATTTTGCGGAAAAGAACATTCATTGCCTTGTGAGCAAACCGTCAATATTCGGCTTCGGAAGTAACTTTCAATCGTGCCACAACATGATATTTTGCGGATTGTCAGACAGCTATGAGAGATTTTATCAAGCAGTAAGACGTTGTTGGAGATTTGGACAGACACAGGAAGTCAACGTCTACATCATTCTTTCTGAGAAGGAAGTAAGCATACTCAACAACATCGAACGGAAACAATCTCAGATGGATGAAATGCAAAAGGAAATGACCGCGCTTATGAGAGAAGTCACGTTATCGGAAATCAAACACACGACAAGGATTGTAGACACATATAAGCCGAGGAAGGAAATGAGGATGCCGGTATGGGTATGAACGTAAAAGACCAGTACATAACAGATAGATACGCTATGTACTGCGGTGACACAACAGAAGTGATTAAGGGCGTGGCAAATGATAGTGTCGGACTGATTGTGTATTCGCCACCGTTCTCTTCACTTTACACCTATTCAAACAGTGATCGTGATTTGGGGAATTCAAGAAACGACGAAGAATTCTTTATGCACTTTGATTTTATCGTAAAGGAACTTTACAGAATTCTGATGCCAGGGAGAATCATGGCGGTGCATTGCATGAACATTCCGGCAATGAAAGAACGCGACGGTTATATCGGTATCAAAGATTTTCGCGGTGACTTAATCAGATGCTTTCAGAAACATGGATTCATTTATCACAGCGAGGTCACAATCTGGAAGAATCCGGTCACGGAAATGCAGAGAACAAAAGCGTTGGGGCTGCTTCATAAGCAGATTAAAAAGGACAGTTCAAAGAGCAGAATGGGTATGCCGGACTACATCGTGTTCATGCGGAAACAAGGCGACAATCCCGAACCGATAACACATACGAATGAAAGCTATCCTGTATCACTTTGGCAGAATGTAGCTTCACCTGCGTGGGAACTTACGCCTCCGGTGTGGAACGACATTAATCAGAGCAACACACTGAACCGCATGTTTTCGGATGAAGAATCTGAAAAGCACATCGCACCGTTGCAGTTGGATGTGATTGAACGCATTGTGAATCTGTACTCCAATCCGAACGACGTAGTGTTCACTCCGTTCATGGGTATTGGCTCAGAAGTCTATCAGTCGGTAAAGATGGGGCGTAGAGCAATCGGCATTGAACTGAAAGACGCTTATTTTGAACAGGCGGTAAAGAATATGAAGTCGCTTGAAGATGAACAGGCTCAGACAAGCATATTTGATTTTTTACAAACGGGTGAATGATAACGATGCTTAGTCTGAAAGTCAACGAGAAGTTATACAAAGCCGCATGTGAGTACATGAGTCGCACAGAACATTACGACAGGACGTTGAGCGGTATGCGGTCAAAATACGATAAGACAGAAGCGTACATACCGCCATCTATGAGACAGTTTTCCATCGTTAATGCAAACAATGTTCGCGTAGAGGTTGAACGCAAGTACGGAATAACTTATTCGGAACTGTTCGGCGAAATCAAAAGGCACAGATGCTATACGGCTCAGATGTGGATTGATGAATACGACAGATTAACGAAAGAAGGTGAGTAATTGAACGCATATACAAAGATTGAAACCGTCTATAAGAGAGACATTGACGGCACAAAGAAACTCATTGAGGGTGACTTCCGTAGTGAAGCCGTAGAGTTCCTTAAAGACAAGGATTGGATTTTCACGGAGAAAATCGACGGCACAAATATCGGTGTCGTATGGGACGGTCACAAGGTCGCATATCAGGGCAGGACGGAAAGAGCGCAGATTCCGGCACGCCTTACGAACAAGCTGATTTCTATTTTTGGAACGGATGAAGCCGAGGAAATGTTTGAACAAACTTTCGGTGAGAAGCAGGTCGTTCTTTTCGGAGAAGGTTACGGTGCGAAAATTCAGAATGGCGGTGGCAACTACATTGCCGATGATTGCGGTTTTATTCTGTTCGACGTATACATGGTCGATTCCGATACATGGCTGAAACGTGACGCGATAGAAGCGATTGCAAAGTCCTTTGGAGTTCCGGCAGTTCCCGTTGTCATGGTCGATACGATTGAAAAAGCGGTCGAGTTCATCAAGACAAAACCGAGGTCGATTCTCAATACGGCTCACGAAATGGAAGGTGTCGTAGGTCGTCCGGTGGTTGACTTCTATGATCGTAACCACGACAGACTTATCGTAAAGATTAAGGTCAAGGATTTTGTTTGAAAGGGGTGATTAATTGGAACATGTAATTCAGATAGGCGTCAGCGTTGATGATGAAGCCATTCAGAAGCAGATTATGGCTACGGCTGAAAAGCAGATTATTGGTGAGATTAAGAACGACATCGAGAAGCTGATTATCGAGAAGCACACACCGTACTACACCAACAAAGTTGAAATGTGTCTTGCGGCGCGTGCCGAAGCGATTCTCAAGGAGTGGCTTGACGAAAACTCCGACAGGATCATTGAATGTGCCGGAAAGTTGATTTCAGAAAAGGTCTATCGTTCAAAGGCATGGAAAGCAAAATACGGAGAGGTGACGGCAGATGATTAAGATTAACAAAAAGTACGTGATAGTTTCTTTGCCGGATAGTTACCACGCACGGTATCTTACGGGCGGTAAGCAGAAAATCGACAAGGAAACAGGTAAGGCTCGTGACGCCTATGAATCTCTCGGTTATTTCAGCAAACTGAAAAACGCGGTCATTGCTTGCCGTGACGATGCCGTAAAACGCCGTATCGACAAGGAAGATTTTACTCTGAGAGAAGCGGTGACAATGATTGCCGAAGTCACAGATGAATTTGAGAAATGTGTCGGTGACTCAACGGAAGGAGCGTAAATATGATCGTCTGGAATGTATTTGACTCAGCAGGAATGTACCAACTTACGTGTACGAGTGAAGAAATCGCTAAAAAAGCCGCTGAGAGATTCGGAATCGGTTGGTCTATGGAACCCGTTGAAACGGACTTCTGTGATGCATTTGGTGAAATGGCACTCTACGTTGTCGCCGTCAAGGATGATTCAACGGAAATCAAAGCCACGTTGTACAGAGAACCGAGAAGATACGGTTACACAAATCCTGTTCCAAAAGTAACGAGGTATGAAAGAGTGACTGAGGTCGCTTTACTTGCCAAAGATGCACGGGACGCGATAGACAAGGCACTTGAGATATTGAACGGAAAGACTGATGGCTGATTTTCTTTCAAAGAAACTTAAAGCCAGATTAGCAAGGCACGGCATAGGTTGTGAAATTGTCCATGATGAAATTTGCCGGAGATATGTCGTGAAGCTGACAAACGTGCAGATATTCGGCGGTACACTTCCTTGCACAATCAGTGATGAAGTGGTCGAAGCTGACAGATTGGCAATTAACCGTCTTGTATGGCGAATGTCCTATATGGCATTGGAACATGTCAGATGGAAGACGCTTGAAAGTAACCCGAACGAATTCAATGAGTTTGCGGAACATTTCAGAAATACGCTGTGCCTTGTAGATGATGAATAGGGGGTGAGAGTCCAAACCATGATTACGATTGATGAAGCGATTGGGTTTTGCGAGGACAAAGCGGAAAAGGGCGTTGAAATTCGCACAAGGCTTGGATATACGGGTGTATGGAATCGTATAGGGATAGATTCGATATTCAGCAACATTGCTTTTTATCTGAAAGACTACAAAAGATTACTGTCGGAAGTTCCAAACAAAATCACGAAACTCTATGCCATCGAAAACATTGCGACAGGCGAAATCATCTTCAATGCACGGGGCGGTGCTTACAAGAAACCGGAAGAGGCTATGGCAAAACTCGATAAACTTGAGGATGGGAAATACAGACTTGTAACATATGAGTTGAAGGACAGTTGAGTTTGATGTTATGAGAATCGGGCTGATTGATGTAGACAACAGAGAAAAGCACCCGTACCCGAATATTCCGCTGATGAAGATTTCAGCGTGGCATAAACAGCAAGGAGATTCGGTGGAGTGGTACGAGCCGTTATTCAGCGGTCATATGGACAAGGTCTACATGGCAAAGGTGTTTAGCTTCACGCCAGATTACGAATACTTTGTTGATGCTGACGAAGTAATAAAAGGCGGTAGCGGATATTGCATAAGCCTTGTAAACGGAAAAGAGCAGTACGATAAGTCGAAGGACTTGCAACTTCCGTCGGAGATTGAACATATCTATCCCGACTATTCAATCTACTATGGCAAGGTCAAAGACATTGAAAATACGGCATACGGATTTTGTAGTCGTGGTTGTCCGAGAGGATGCGATTTCTGTCACGTAAAAGACAAAGAAGGTTTATGTTCTCACAAGGTTGCCGATTTGTCGGAGTTTTGGAACGGTCAAAAATATATTTCACTTTGCGATCCGAACGTATTAGCCTGCAAGGATTGGAAAGACATACTGCAACAGCTTATCGACAGCAAAGCATATGTTGACTTCAATCAGGGCGTAGACATACGACTCATGACGGAAGAAAAAGCAAGGTACTTAAAGCAAATAAAAATTAAGTCTATTCACTTTGCTTATGACCGTTATCAAGACAAGAAAATCATTGAACCGAAGTTCCGAAAACTCAAAGAGGTTACGGGATGGGGAAGAAATAAAGTTCAAGTCTACGTGCTATTCAATTTCGATACTACACCAGAACAGGACATGGACAGAATCATGTTTCTGAGAAGTTTGGATTTTGCACCTTATGTAATGTGTTATGACAGAACTCACGTTCCACAGGGGGGGTATCAACATCATTTACAAAGGTGGGTTAATAACAGGTTCCTGTTTTGGAGCGTTAAGAACTTTGACGACTATGAACCTTGGCGAAAGTCAGCTTACTACAGACCAATCAAACTCACGGACACAAATTGACAGTATTTATATAGGAAGAAACTAATGATAAAGGAAAACAAAAATGCGTGACGGACTGATTATTGACATGTTTGCCGGCGGGGGCGGCGCATCGGTTGGAATTGAAATGGCGTTAGGTCGTTCACCGGACATTGCAGTAAACCACGATCCGCAAGCGATATTGATGCATAAGACAAATCATCCTCATACGCTGCATCTCACAGAAGACATTTTTGAAGTAGACCTTTTGAAGTATACGAAGGGCAAGCATGTGGCGCTTGTATGGGCTTCACCGGATTGCACAAGTCATTCCAAAGCGAAAGGCGGTCAACCGAGAAACAGCGGATTAAGAATCTTGCCGTGGGCGGTCTACAAACATGCTAAAGTCTTGAATCCCGACGTAATTGTTATGGAGAACGTCGAAGAGATACAGGAGTGGGGAGACTTAGACGAGAACGGAAGACCGATAAAGTCCGAGAAGGGCAAGGAATATTGGAAGTTCATCAATGCTATGAAGTCGCTTGGCTACAACTTCAATTCATGGGAGTTGGTCGCCGCTGACTACGGGGCACCGACGACAAGAAAGCGTTGGTACGGTGTTTTTCGGAACGATGGTAAGCCGATAATTTGTCCTACGCCTACACATTGCAAGGGCGGTGGTCTTCTGAAAAAGTGGGTTGAATGTGGCGACTACATTGATTGGTCGGACTTAGGAACTTCCATATTTAATAGGAAGAAACCGCTTGCTGAGAAGACAATGGCGAGGATTGCGAACGGTTTACGGAAATTCGTTCTTGACAATCCGAATCCATATATCGTCAAAGACGGTCGTGCGGTGTCGTACATGATTCAGTATCACTCCGAAACTAAGAAGGGTGACGCAAGAGGTCAGACGCTTGACTCTCCGATAATGACGATTGACACATCCGACAGGTACGGACTCGTAACAGCTTTCATAACGAAGTTTTACAAAAGCGGAACAGGACAGACATTAATCGAACCGCTTCACACAATCACTACGTCGGCAGGACATTTCGGTGTGGTTTCCGCGTGGTTAATCAAGTATTACTCAAGTGGTGAAAATACAGTTTCACTTGAAGAACCGTTACCGACAATAACCACAAAGGACAGGTTCGGACTCGCAAGCGCAGTAATCGAAATCAAAGGGGAAAAGTACATTCTGGAAGACGTACTGTTGAGGATGCTTAAACCGGAAGAATTGAAGGTACTGCAAGGTTTTCCGAAGGATTACATCATAGCTTACGACTATCACTGGAAACCGTACCCGAAGACTCAGCAGGTCGCAAGAATCGGAAACAGTGTCGTGCCGATCATGGCAAAGGCAATTATCGAAGCGAATTGCTCCGAAATCAAGGTAGGCGAACGGAAACCGAGATTGTATGTAGTTCCCGAAGACGGCGGTCAGATGGCATTTGCTTAATGAGGTGTGAATATGTCAAACGTCAAATGGATCAAACTCACAACGGACATGTTCGACAATCCGAAAATCAAATATTTAAGGTCATTACCGGACGGTGACAGACTTTTACTTGTATGGGTTGCAGTCTTAACAATGGCGGGTCGGTGTAATGCAAACGGTATGCTGATACTTTCCGATAC